>QWCJ01000041.1_pt1 | contig 100494 bp, 133 predicted proteins | sample 1972501 | NCBI WGS metagenome assembly QWCJ01 (sample SAMN09866711, study PRJNA288562) | Human vaginal metagenome isolate term2_vaginal, whole genome shotgun... | isolation source: vagina | host: Homo sapiens | place: USA: California
TCAATTCTTGCTGAATAAATTAAGTTTCTATTCAACTTTTTATGAATTTAAATTTGTTAATTTTTTTAATTTTCGACTTGACTTCCGATAGTTAGTCTCGTCGCTCCGCTCTGTCGAGATGGTGTAACTTCTGTTTGAATTTATCTCAAAGTATATATCTTGTTGTTTTGATATCTGCAACTGTGAGAGGCTTCTCCACAAGGTTGAAGCAAGGGTAAATAGGTCCTTCATATAAGGGCAATAGAAATAAACTCTTGTATTTAATTGTTCTAGCCACAATGGACAAACCTCCCAGTACCCTTATCTGAACAATTTCCCTTATGTCGACCGGAGCGGAGCGAAGTGGAGACATCTCTTCAACATTGTAAGCTCTAATGGATCTTAGCTAAACACATCACACCACCTCTAATGGAATTGTCACAGTGAGTGTAGCGAGCTGATGAAATTCCTTAATCGAGGCTTTGCGAGCATGAGACGAAGTCGAATCCGCAAACTACCGTCGAACGAAAGTGAGAGGTCTACAGTCTACTACGACATGTAAATATAGCAGACCAACTTATCTACGCAAATATCCCAATAATCGAGCCTCACCTTCTCAAAGCCGTAAGTATCAATTATATTTTAATTAAAATAGAAGATAAAAATAAATACAAAAAAACCAGCTATCAAAGCTGGTTATTAGTTGGTCGGGGTGAAAGGATTCGTAGCTACGAGCCTCACCTTCTCAAAGTCGCAAACATCAATAATATTATAATTAATAATATATAGTAGATGCTTAAAAATTCATACAAAAAAAAGCAACCTTAACGGTTGCCTTAACTTGGTCGGGGTGAAAGGGCTTAATCAAAGCTTATTAAAGCCTTGATATATAAGCTTTCTTAAATGTATAACTACATTTTAACTACAAGGGTATTTTAGGCGTTGTTTTCCATGTATTTTACAAAGTTATCTAGGTTTTCTTCCTTCTTGTTCTTTGTAATATGGGTGTATATGTTCATGGTGGTTTTTATATCCTTATGCCTTAATCTATGCTGTACATATTTAATATCAGCACCGCTTGCTATTAATAAGCTAGCATGGGTGTGTCTTAAATCATGTACTCTTATAGGTTTTAAGTTTAGATCCTTTAATGCTTTCTTTAGTTTCCTATCAATATCTGATAATCGTCTGTAGTTGCCTTTTCTGTTTGGAAACACTATAATATTATTAGATTGTAGTTTCAACTCTTTAAGTAAAAGTATAGTGTTTTTATCTAAATCAATTACAGCGTTTGATTCTTTTGTCTTAGGGGTTGAGACTACTAATTTATTATCTTTCCCTGTCCCTAAAGTTTTATTAATATTTAATTCGCTATTCTTAAAATCAATATCAGTCCAGCAAAGGGCTAAGCATTCACCTCTTCTAATACCTGTATATATCATTAATCTAAATAAACTTTTCCGATATATATCCTTATCAAAATAGTTTATAAGCTTGTTAGCATCGTCTGGTTCTAGATAGTCTACTTTCTCATCTGCTTCTTTAAATTTAGGCAGTATGGCTCCTTTAAATGGATTTTTAGGTAAATTATATATTTTCATAGCAAAGTCCATGATCCTTTTAGCCTGGTTATAATATTCCTTACCTTTAACAAATTGGGATAAGTCTATAGCAAAGGCTTGACATTCCTTCTCTGTAATATCGCTTATTCTTGTTTCGCCAAAAACTGGTAGGATATGAATCCTAAAGATAGTAGTTGTAGATTGCAAGGTTGTTTCTTTGACAGTCGTCTTATATACTTCTAGCCATTCATCATACACTTGTTGATAGGTTATATTGCCTTCCACTTCGTTTTGATAGCCTTCTAGCATTTGTGTATAAGCAAAGATAGCAGAGTTCTTTGTCTTAAATCCTGATCTAGTGGTTACCTTATCCCCTAATCTTATCTGGAATTTATAACACGTCTTACCATTCTTCTTATATGATTTTATTTTCATTGTTCCTCCTATTACCTATATGATATAATAGAGGTGTAAGCACACTTCTATTGTGTTTATGACTCTTTAAAGACTCCTCGATTGTGGTGATTGTTGGGGGTCTTTTTTGTTAGAAATCTTCTAATCCTGTACCTGTTACAAGACAACTTACTTTAACTTCGTCTATAACATCAGAATTAGGATCAAACATATCGGGAAATGGCATGTTTAGATATGCAACTGGCATAGCCCGCAAATTTGCTTCTTGAGTTTCTTTAATAATCACTTGCTCTGTTGATACATAAAAGAAATAGCAACCTTTGCCGTTCATGTTTCCGCCTATAGACGTGTTTACATGAATACCTCCAGGATATGTATGATCTTCTTGATGATATCCGAATTCGCCTTTTAAGTTTATAATGCTACTCATTAAAGGGTCTCCTTCATCAAATCTATAATTTTCATGCAAATCTATTAAATCTTGTAAGCTATAATCTTTCTTAAAGTCTTTGAAGTTAGCCGCTACATCTTTATCCACAAACAAGTTAAAATCATTTATAGGGAAATTTACATATTCCAATCCAACGTCTACTGTAGCATTTTGCATAACAGGGGCATTTGATTTGTAAATTGTATTGTAAATACAATTCTGCAGTGCCGCATATATAGGTACAGAACTTATTTCAATTCCTTGGTTCTTATGAATTTCAAGTACATATCCTATAATTCCTTTTGCTGCTTCTACCTCATCTGCTCCAGAATTTTTTGCACTTTCAGATATATATTTTTCAAAAGTTGTACTTGGTGAATTTAAAACTTTATTAATTAATTCTGTATCTATTGATTGAGGGTCAATGTTTGGGTTTTCTTTTAAGGTAGAGATTAAAGTAGGTTCTGTGCTTTCTTTATTCTTAACCTCACTTTTAGGCTTATCGACACTCTCCAACTCTTTAACATTAGCCTTTAAATCTTCAACTTCTTGCTTTAGTTCTTTGACTTCTTGGGTATCTTCTTTAGGATTATTATTACAACTTGTAATTGATAGCATTAGCAAAGCTATTATAAATAGTTTATTCCTCATGATATTTCTCCATTATGTTAAATATTTTCTTTATAAATCACTTGGTTAATTTGGTTACAGTCTTAACTTTCAAATCTTCACTAACTTTAGTAGAAATATATTTCCATTCTTCGAATCCGTCATATTCCACCCTTATAACAACGAAGTTATCTCCATGTAATTGTAAATTGTAATCTATATATTGTTCACCATAGCCGTTATTGTAGTTAGTTTGAGTAGCCACTTCTTCAAAATTATCTTTTGTGATTCTAAGGTCAGACATAGTTATAAACTTAACATCTTCCCATCCACTTCCATTATCTTTTAGAATTTCAATAGTTTCATCCCATAAATTCATTCTAAGCCTCCTTTATAAGTTTATATAGATAGGAGGGGTATTTCTACCCCTTTTCCTTTTACCTATCTCTCTTACTAAATACACCTACCATAGCGCCTAAGATTTGTACGTTACTATAATCGCCTTGATGGATTAGTATAGGTTTGTACTTATCGTTAGCAGGTTGAAGTATTAATGAATCGTCCATCTTGATAACCTTCTTTAAGGTTGTCTCATCATCAAGCAAAACAGCTGCTATGGTTCCGGACTCCACATCAGGCGTTTGCTTAAAGAATACTATATCTCCCTCATGGATATTGGCATCGATCATTGAATCACCATCTGCCACCAAAGAGAAATCAGCCTTACATAGGTCTGGATCTAGCTTAAAATAGCCTTCATAGTTAGCTTCCGACAATACCGGCATTCCACATTGGATATGGCCTAGTATCGGGACGTTGACTAAGTTTTTTGCTATTCTAATTCCTGGGATAGTGCTTAAGTCAGGGCTATTCGGCTGTTTTTGCCGTCCCATAATGTAACCAGGCGATACATCAAATAAATTAGCAAGCTTTTCAATATATTTAGTTGGTATATTCTGAACAACTCCATTTTCGTATTTAAATAAGGTTTGCTTGCTTACGCCTATTTTATTAGCTACTTCTGTTTGACTAATATCTCTTTCTTCTCTAAGTTCTTTTATTGTTTCTCCAACACTTCTCATGTATTCCACCTCCTTTCACTACCTATTATATACCAAAATTACTTTTAAGGCAACTATTTTGTAACTTAAAATGTTATTTTTTTCTTGACAAGTTACATAACTGGTGTTATAATCTAAGTAACATTAAAAGTTACCCAGGAGGTGAGATAATGCAAATTGATGAATTAAAAGGGATTATTACCGCTAGAGGCAAGACTCAAAAGGAGGTTGCAGAATTACTAGGTATAGCCCCTAAAACTTTTAGTTTCAAGCTTAATAATAATGAGTTTGGAACAAAAGAAGTAGATGCCCTTATTGATATTCTTGATATTAAAGATCCTATGTGGATTTTTTTTGACAGAAAAGTAACTTTAAAAGATACTACAGGTTACACTTTTACAAGGGCAGAGTAAAAAACAAGGAGCTCGTGATGAGAATAACAAAAGAAATCGCAGAAAAAAACGTAGGCAGATACTATGACAAGTACAACCGCTTTGCTAGTCTTAATGGAGCTTATCCAAGGCAAATTATCAGATTTTCAGATGGAACGTTGGGCTATAAGCGTATGGGTGATGGAATATGTAGTCCATTTGACTTTGTAGGTAATATTAGCGATGAATACGCCGACTATTTCTTTGATGATATAGAAGAGTGTAAATAAGGAGAAAGATTGAAAATAAGTAAATGCAATTGGAAGAATCCTCATATTAGGATTTACGCATTGATAAATGGCTTAGGTATGGGTGATGAATTTAACTACTCTAACTATAGGAAATTTATTGATGAAGAAACAGAAAATTACAAGAAGGAAGCACTTACTACTAGCGATTTGAATTTTAATAAATGGCTAAAGAAAAAGTATTTAACAGTTTAGGAGGAGATTATGGAGAAAATGAAGAGAAGCGAAAAGCATAGAAGATTTAAAGATTGTGGTGTTCCTAGATACATGATGCTTGATGATAAAGATAAGAAAAAAGAGAATGTGTTATTCTTAATAGTTGCTTTATTAATGCTTGTATTAGCTTTAGTAGGAAAGACTGATACGCATAAGACGTTCGGGGTTGTAGCACTCTTTATTTCAAGCTTGATTGCAGTACTTAACAGATAAAGGGGCTGTTATGGAAGAGGTAAGAAGATTAGATATCTTAAAAGATTATATGACTTTAGATGATATGAAGAGTTACTTTCAAGTCAAGTCAGATACAACTATAAGTAATTGGGAGAAAGAAGGCCTTAAGGTCTGTTATATAAATAGACAATCCAAGTATTACAAGAAGGAAGATATCCAGGAATTTATGGATAGTAAGAGGGCTTAGGAGGATAAATGCTAATAGATATTGAAAAAGTAAGTATAGGTGATCGTATCAGAAAAGATATGGGAGACCTTAAAGAATTATCAGATGATATAGCAAAAAATGGACTAATCAATCCACCGGTAGTTACACCAGATTTTGAACTTATAGCAGGAGAAAGAAGGCTCCAGGCTATGAAAGAATTGGGCTATAAGCAAGTGGAAGTTAGGATTATGAAGGTAGAAGATGCCGAACACAAGCTAAACCTTGAAATAAACGAAAACGAAAACAGAAAAGACTTTAATAAGTCAGAAAGAATTGAGTATGCAAGGCAGCTTGAAAGGATTGAGAGAGTCAAGGCAAAAGAAAGACAAGGCAATAGGACAGACCTTGACGTTACCCAAAATTTTGTGGGAAGTGAGACAGACGATATTGTAGCAAGAAAACTAGAGATAGGAAGCGGCGAACAATATAGAAAAGAAAAATACATTGCCGACAATGCTGATCCAGAAACGCTTGAACAATGGAATAATGAGGAAATAAGCACACATAAAGCTTATACAAAAGTTAAAGAGTTAGAGAAAAAACTCAAAGAGCAAGAAGAGATTGTCAAAGAAAAAGATGAAGAAATAGGAGAACTAAGAGTTTCAAATAGTTCACTTTATGGAGAGTTGCAGATTGAAAAGTCTAAAGAACCAGAAGTTGTTGAAAAGGAAGTGATAAAAGAGGTAGTCCCAGAAGATTATGAGGATCTAAAAGAGCAACTAGATGACTTACTAGAAATTCAAAAAGACCTACAAAACCAACTGTATGAAGCACAGCAAAAACCTAAAGAGGTAGTCAAGGAAGTAGAAAGGGGCGATATAAAGTATTACAAGTCAGAAATCAAAAGACTTGAAGACGACTTACAGAAAGAAATTACAAAAAATCTAAGCTTGATTAATGATAAAAAGCTAGCAATAAGTCAGCTAGAAACAGAGGAGGCACACAAAAAAAGAGTTAGTGATATAACAAGTATGCACTACTCAATAGCAGGATTTTTAAGAAGCATAGGTGGACAACTATATCTAACAGAATATTTAGAAGAAGTTACACCTAGAGAAAGAAATCTATACCTAGATTCAGTTAAACATTTAAGAGAATTTTCCGAACAATTATACCTAAATTGTGAAGAAGCAATAAAAAAATATAGGAGTTAAAATGTCAAAAAATACAAACTTAGTAATGCCAGAAGATAACAATAAGAAAAATGATATTGATAAAAAAGACGACAACAACAGCTTAGAACAAGTATTGAAAACCTTTATGATTCAATCAACCAAAAATGATGAAGTTTTTAAAGATCAAATAGTAAAAATTAATAATCAAGTATCAGATTTAAGCCATGATCAAAATTCACTAAAGGAAGATTTTAGAGGATTTAAAGAAGAATATATAGAAAATTTAAGATTAGAACCTTGGCAGAAGAAAGTTATAAAAAAGCATGTAAGAGATAGTGTCAGAGATATTATAAACAAAAAATACAGAAAAAATCGAAGCGTTATGGCGATTGCTTATAGTCAAGCATACAGAAACCTGCAAACATTTGGATTCAATTCATTAGACGATACTAAACAGAAATTCTATGAGGATATCATCAATGCAATCAATAGCGGGCAAGCAACAATAACAGAAAAACAAGTGCTAGATAGGTACAACAGTATGCTTGCAGACAACAAAAAAGCTTAGACAGAACAATTCTATCTAAGCGAGTTAAACAATACACAATCACTATACCATGAAAAGCGAAAAGAGAAAAGATGAATTTAAAAAGACAAGTAGAGTTTACAAACTCAATAAAATCCCTACATTTACACACGCTGGAACTATTAAGAGATTATCTTCAAGAAAAGCAAAGCGAAGACGATAGGGAGGATAAGATTAGATTAATTGAAATAGAAATCGAAGGAAAGAAAAAGCAAAAGGACAGGTTAAAAAATTATGAGAATCAAGCTAAATAAGTTAACCCTTAAGAACTTTAAAGGAATTAAAGAGAAAGAGATAGATTTTAGCGAAAAGACAAATATAAGCGGAGATAACGCAACAGGGAAAACAACAATATTTGATGCCTATTCCTGGCTTTTATGGGGCAAGGATAGCTATAACCGCAAGGACTATAAAATTAAGCCTTATGATGAAAATAACCAAGTAATTCATAATTTGGAATCATCTGTCGAGGGAGTTTTTGATGTAGACGGCAAAGAAACAACCTTTACTAGAGTATACAAAGAGGTTTGGACAAAAAAACGAGGATCAAATACAGAAACCTTTACAGGAAATACAACTGATTTTTACATTAACGAGGTGCCATTAAAGAAGAAAGAGTACGAAGATAGGATAAGTGCATTAGTAAGTGAAGATGAGTTTAACTTGTTATCAAATCCTAAGTATTTTAATGAAATCCTGGACAAGAAAGAGCGTAGAAAGATACTTTTAAGCCTTGTTGATGATGTAGATCCAGATGATGTAATTAAAGCTAGTAGCGATCTTAAAGATTTAGACTTATCAAACTATACAATCGAGGAAATTCAAGCTATGGCAAAGTCCACTTGTAAGAAAATAAACGACAAGCTAAAAGAAATTCCAGCAAGGATTGATGAATTGGAAGCAACTAAAACTAGTGAAGATTTTGAGAAACTAGCAAAAGATAAGGCAGAAATTAAGAAGAAAATAAATGAAATTGACAAAGAACTGGCTGGGATAAGTAGCGTAAGTGAGAAGCTAGATAGTAGATATGAACTTATAGTTAAATACAAAAAATCTATAGAAATCATTAAAGATGATTTTGAAAAATACAAGAAAGAAAAAACAGGAGACTACGAAGAAAAAGTCCAAGATATAAAACAAAAAGAAAGTGTTATAAACTTTGAAATTAATAATGCTAAGTCAAGAATTAAAGACTTAGAAAGTATGAGGGAGCACGATACTAAAAGATTTGAAAGTGTAGAAAAAGAAATCCAGGATTTAAGAAAGAAATACCTAGATTTATATAACAAGAAATTTGACGGAAGCCTAAATTGTCCGACATGTGGCAAGGAATTTGATCCCGATAAGAAAGAGGAAATATTAAAACACTTTGATTTAGATAAGAGCAAAAAATTAGAATCTTGCAAATCTGAAGCTGAATCATTAAAGGCTGGTGCGGAAAACACCAAAGAAAAGATAAGTGATTATGACAAAAATATATCTGATTTAAAAGTAAAGATTGAAAAACTAAGCAATAGCAAGATAGATAAGCAAAAAGCACTAGAGGATTTACAAGTAAAGATTGATGAGATAAACAATGTTGAAATGGCAAAAGAAGACAAAGAGCAGATAAAAGCTTTTGAAGCTGAAATTGCAAAGGTTGAAGCTGAAATATCAGATGTAAACAAAATCGACACAAGTTCTATTTTGGAACAAAAAGATAGCTTTAATGACAAGTTAGAAAGTATTAATAACGAATTATCTAAGAAAGGTTTAAATACCGAATTAGATAAGAAAATCGCTCAATATATGGACGATGAAAAAGAACTTTCTAAGCAATTTGAGGATAAACAAAGAGAACTTTACTTATGCGAAGAATATATAAAAACTTACACAGAACTAGTAAGCGATAAGATAAATAGTCTCTTTACTTACATTGAATTTAAGCTATTTGATACACAAATAAACGGTGGAATCCAAGAAACAGCTGAGGCTACCTATAAGGGCGTACCTTATGGACCACTAAATAGTGCCGCAAAGATCAAAGCTGGTCTAGATATTATAAACAACCTATCAAAACACTATGATAAGCAAATTCCAGTATTCGTTGACAATTCAGAATCTATAAATGATATACCTGAAACAAATAGCCAATTAATAACATTGACAGTAAGCAAACTTAAAAATATTAGAGTTGAAAATATTTAGGACAAAAAAAGTGAATTACAGCTATTTAATAAATAGGATTAAAAATCCTAAGATAAAAAATATAAAAACAATGGCACCAAAAAGATTCTTTGTAGATGTGGAAACTCTTAGAGAAGATAAGGAATTTTGTATAGAAGTATATTTTTGCGAATCAAACGGAAATGGCTCCTTACCTGAATTATGGTACAAGGCAGGATATACTGACAAGATCCTTAATAGATATATCTGCATTTCCACTTATTGTACAGATGAAAAAGGCAATTGTGTAGGGCATTTCAACCCACAAACTAATAATCAATCTAAGATAAACTTTGATTATATGTTAGAAAGTACAGAGGAAAATTTGAATAAATTAATTGATGCAAGCGTAAGAATGTATGAAAAAAATATTAAATTTACTGGAGGATTAAAATGACAGAACTAGCAAAACAAGAAAGAAGACAATTATCACCAACCAACAGAATGAAGCAGCTTACTAGCAATAGTGGCATTCAAGAAATGTTTAAAGAGAGTCTAGGAAAAAATGCGGGAGCTTTCCTATCATCACTTATTGAAGTGTATTCAGACCCAGCAGGAACCTTAAGTGAATGTGATCCTAAAGAGGTTGTGATGGAATCTTTAAAGGCTGCAACCTTAAAGTTGCCTATTAATAAGAATCTGGGCTTTGCATGGATCATACCTTATAACAAGAATACTAAGATAGTTGATGAAAATGGAAAAACTCAATGGGTTAAGATAGCCCACCCTCAATTCCAAATAGGATATAAAGGATTAATACAATTAGCTATGAGAACGGGTCAATACCAAACAATCAATGCTAATGTTGTATATGAAGGCATGGAAGTAAGCGAAGATTATTTGACAGGAAGTGTAAAGATCGAGGGCAAAAAGAAGAGCGATAAGGTTATAGGCTACTTTAGCTATTTTAAGTTAGTTAATGGATTCGAGAAAGTCCTATACTGGTCTAGAGAACAAGTTATTGAACATGCACAAAAACACTCACAAGGCTATAAGAGCATGGAAAATGCTAAAAAAGGCAAGTACTACAAAGCTGAAAAATTTGTTTGGGATAGCAATTTTGATGAAATGGCCCTAAAGACTATGACTAGAAGGCTTTTAACTAAGTATGGAGTGCTTAGTGTTGAAATGCAAAATGCGGAAATGATTGAAGCTGATACAAGCTTAGCAATTGATATGGAAGAAGAAGCAAACAAACAAGAATTAATCATCGAACCTCCTTCTAATGTTGATTTAGAGACTGGAGAAATAATCGATGAAGATGGAAATGACATTGAAGAAGAGCAAGAAGAACAGATAGAAGGTCAATCAGACTTCTTTGGAGATGACTTTCAAAAACTAGAAAAGGCACCATTTTAATGAAAATACAAGTTTTAGGCACAGGATCAAGCGGAAACTGCTATAAGGTTGAAATAGGTACAGCTACACTCTTATTGGAGTGTGGACTACCTTACAAAGTGATACAGAGAAAGCTTAATTTTAAAGTATCTCAAATAGATGCTTGCCTTATAACTCACGAACATCTTTGACCACGCTAAGGCAATTAAAGATTTAATGAAAGCAGGGATTGATTGTTACATGACTAAAGGAACAGCAGAGGCCCTAGGAGTTAGCGGTCATAGGCTTAATACTTTTTATAAAAGCCCGGATAGAAGATGGCAATATAACTTTAAAATCCTTAGAGATTTGATAATACTACCATTTGAAGCGGTACATGATGTAGCAGAACCAGTTAGCTTTTATATAAAGTCCAAAAAGAATGATGAGTCATTAGTATTTGTTACTGATACTGCATATCTTAAGTATAAAATCCCCGACTGCGACTGTCTTATGATTGAGTGTAACTATGTGAAAGAAAAATTAGATAAAAGAGCTAGATTTGGAAACATTAATTTGGCACTAAGAAATAGGATTGTCAAGAATCATTTAAGCTTAGAAAGTCTTGTAGAAGCCTTGAAAGCAAGTGATTTAAAGACTTGCAAGAAAATATATCTAATGCATTTATCAGATGGTAACAGTGATGAGGAATTAATCAAGAAAAATGTACAAGAAACTACAGGAATTGAGGTGGTGGTGTGCTAAATGTCAGCTATAAGTTGGATTAAATTATCAGTAAATATTTTCGATGATGAAAAAATCAGGTTGATAAGGTCAATGCCAGAGGGCGATGCAATTATGCTTATATGGATTCAGTTGCTTTGCTTAGCTGGAAAAACCAACGATGGAGGGTCGGTGTATGTAGGTCAACACATGTACTACACAGACGAGATGTTATCTACAATTTGCAATCAACCCCTAGCCACTATTCGATTAGCTATCAAAACCTTTAACAATTTCGAGATGATTAGCTTGGCAGATGATGGACTCATAACTATTGAGAATTGGGAAAAACATCAAAATATAGAGGGTATGGAACGAGCTAGAGAACAAGCAAGAATACGTAAACAAAGACAAAGAGAGAGGGAGAAACAAAAAAAGTTAGGTGTTTGTCACGTGACGTCACGTGACGGTCACGCTACAGATATAGATAGAGATATAGATAGAGATATAGATGGAGATATAGATATGATATCCATATCGTCATCTCAAATTCAAAAAATAATCGACTTGTGGAACTCCCTAGATGTTAATATTCCAAAGTTAACCGCCCTCAATACAGGGACTAATCGATATAAAATGCTAGTTGCAAGGATAAGAGAGTACGACTTCGACACGGTATGTAGGGCCATAGATAACATCAAGCAATCAAGGTTCTTGCAGGGATATGTGAATGACTTCGCTATAACCTTTGACTGGTTCGTAAGGCCTAACAACTTTATCAAAGTGCTAGAGGGAAACTACACGGATAAGCGAAGTCAAGCGCCAAAGCGAGAAGAAGAATATAGATCTAACTATCAATCAACACTAAGCGAAAGTGAGTTAAGAAAGTTTGAGGAGTTGAAGAAAGAGGTTGGATTATGAGCGATCTAGAAATACGAGCAATGATAGCCAGGAGGAGAATAGCGCAGGCTAAGGAGATTGCAGACTTAATCGAGGCAGGAGTGATTGACGAACCTCCGCAGAGGGCCAAAGAAATTAGAGAAAACGTGAAAGAAATGACAAAAGAATATGAGGAGAAATTTATAAAAGGCCGACTTTAAGGTCGGCTGAAAGGAGAAATTATGAAAATAGAGTTAACAGAACACGAATTCGATTCACTGATCGCAACTTTAATTGGAACAATAGCAGAGTACGAGCATAGGGAGCAAAAGAATAGCGTTTTGGATGGAGTTATTGAAGACCTAAACAGCATTATCGGAAAAATGTATGCTAAGCAAATGAGCAGCCTTGCCAGAAAATCTTATTTTGGAGGATCTGCGAGAATCAAAAACAAGGAGAGTTTCAAGAAATTTATCAAAGACATTACGGAGGAACTAGATGAACTCAGTTAATTTAATCGGGCATTTAGTGAGAGACCCAGAGCTTAGATATACACAAAGCCAACAAGCAGTATGTAGTTTTACCCTGGCGGTAGATAAGGGCCTATCTAGAGACAAAAGGGAGGAGTTGGAGTCGGCGGGCAAGCCTACCGCTGACTTTCCAAGGATTATGGTATGGGGCAATCAAGCGGAGAATGTGAGCAGATACCTAAGCAAGGGCAGTCAGTGTGCTGTTATTGGAAGAATCCAGACGGGATCTTACCAGGATAGGGAGACAGGAAAGACAATTTACACTACAGACATAATCGCAGATAGGGTTGAGTTCTTAAGTAGTCAAAATAACGCACAGAATAACGCAGGAGCGACGAAAGAACAAAATAAGGGTAATTATACCAGTGGGAACTCAAAATCTTATACAGGGCAAAATAACGACGATTTTTTCGAAGATGATTTTCAGGAAATTGAAGACGATTCGAGAATTCCTTTCTAATTCAACAAGATGAAATAATTTGATAAAAATATGTAGTTTTAGTTAATAAAAGTGTAGACAAATTTGTTAAAAGCTAGAAATAGAGGGGGTTATGGAAGACATAAATAAATTGGAAAAAATAAAAATGGATATGGTGCTAGCAGATTATAAGCTAGGAAATTCTTGGGAAAATAAATTTTTTAAGAAATTGACTTTTGAAAATCTAGATATAGTACTAGCTAATTATTATTTAGAATTATGCGAGGAAATTAGGGAACAAAACACAGCAAGCGAGATGGAGGATTGATGAATTTAGTTTTATATGGCAATCCTGCAACAAAGAAAAACTCAATGCAGATTTTTAAAAATAGGAAAACAGGTCAGCCTTTCTTAAGTCAGTCTAGCAGATACAAGCAATACGCCAGGGATTGTGCAAGACAAATTACAGGAAAGCATAAGCTTAATATTGACTACCCGATAACTCTTAAGTGCGTGTACTACAGGAAGACCAAGCACAGGGTAGACCTCACAAACTTACTTGCAGCGACGTGTGATATCCTTTCAGATTGCGGAGTTATCAAGGACGATAATTGCAAGATTGTAGTATCTCACGATGGGTCAAGAGTTAAATACGACAAAGAGTGTCCGAGAGTGGAAATTTCGATAGAAAAGTATGAATAATGATATAAAAATTAATGAATATATGAATAAATGGAGGATTAAGTATTGATATGGCAAAACGGGTTACATTCTATTATGGAATGATGGAAGGCTTGAGAGACTATAAAGAGCATAAGAACAAAGAGGAAGCAGAAACTTATTTCAGAGCAAACTATCGTAAATATTTTCAGTTTGATACTGGAATGAAAAATATCAAGCCTCCTTGTTCTTACGGATATCCTCATAGAAAATATTATGCTATGACTAAATATCGATTTAATAAAAGATTTGGAGATAAATATGACACCACAAATGATTAGAATATTGACCTACTTTATGGCGGTATACGCTGTAAAGCAAGGTTGTGAGTTAGCGAATATGAAGAGAGCTAAGATGGTTAGTAGTGGAGTTTTGATAGCTATATGCTTGAGGTTTTTATTTCTAGTTTGTAGGCAATGGCAGTATTTAGCCTAAGTGTTGAGAAAAAGGTCCAAAAGTTGAGTAAAGCGGAGAAAAGTTGAGAAGGAGTTGAGAAAAGATGTTAGAAAATGACTATTGTCCATATTGTGGAGTAGAGCTAGAACCAGATGAATTAGTAGAAGTTTGTGATGTGACTGGAAATAAACAAGTGGAGTGTCCTAATTGTGGGAAACACATAAGAGCGAATTTTGAACCGAGATTATGTATGTCATTAGTAAGCGAAGAAGACTATCTAAGGGAATTAGAACGTGAAAAAGAAAGCTATGAAAAAAGACTCAAATCAGAAGATGATCAAGAAGGTAAAGATTTTTATGAAATGATGATCAAGGAAGTAGACGAAAAAATAGCAGAAGCAAAAGTAAATATTGAAGAGAATAAGAATCAAGAATAGGAAATAAAAAGGCGAGTGGAAGAAGATAAACAAAAAAGGGGAATAAATGCTAACTAAAGATTTTCACAAAAAATTAACTGAACTAGAATATGACTTTGTAACATATGAGACAAGTAGTGGCACTTATATAGATATATATGATCCAAATAATATAGATTATCCAGATGAAGAAATTGCTACAGTATGTGTCAGTAGAGCCTATGTTTTTAATACTAACACCTACCTATTTGAGCAAATGGACGAAGAGGATCAGAAAGAACTGTTTAGAGAGCTGGTAGCATATTCAAGAACACCAGTTGATGAGAGGATAGACAAAAATCAAAAATACACTTATAAGCACAAATGCTTAAAAATGAAAGATGGATCAGATGCTTATTTAGGGGTTAGTGTTTTAGCTGCTGCATTGTATTCAACGTTGACAGGGGAAAATAAAGATACTAAGGAATGCAAGGCAAGCTTTACCGATGAGGATATAGAAAGGTATAGCAGAAAATTAAAGATAGACTTAACTAAATATGTTAAAGAAGAGGTAGAAGATGAAGATTTATGAGCTTGAAAGAATTGCTGAAGAGAATTATTACGAATTTCGCGAATCATTAGAATACGAAGCCATTAGTTTAGCAAGAAAGATAAGTTTAGATGGTTTAATTTCAAATCACATTTCAATTAATTTAAATGCAGAAAATCAAGTGTTTATAGAAAATCGCCATTGTGATAAAAAAGACATTAACGTGATTAAAGCAGCAATTGAGTTTAGGGAAACACCTCCAGAGGATAGAGAGGAAGAAAAGAAGTTTTATTTGGAACACAAATGGGAAAACAAGAAATTCACCCACAAAGAGATTGAAGAAATTAAAGAAAAGTTTGATATTAGTTGGAAAGACTTTGCGGTGGTGGAGGAAAAAGATAAGGGAAACTGGCCTAATTGGATGACCAGATGTCTTGGGGAACCAGTTAGGGATTGCGAAGCGGAGGTTGATTAATGGGTGATATCAAATTGACTATAAACTTATCAGAGCAAGCTTTGATGGACTTACTTGATTGTTTAGGGAGTGGGATTGATAATCTTAATCCTCAATATGGAAGATACGGGGATATCCTTAGCCTTTATTCGAGGATTGCAGAAGCTAAGGATCTGAATAGGAAAAAGGTTAGCTTATTGTATAAGACGGAGGTGGAAAAATGAATAGTAAGCAAAAATCATTAGCGATTGATTTTATGTATATATTTTTTAGTTTGATTTTCTTATGGTTGGGAGTTGATAAATCAACTATTATTTTAAGCATGTTATTAGTAACTTATGTAGAGGTTATCCATATAAAGTGGAGGTTGAAAGATGAGTAACACAGTAGTAACCATCATACAAGTACCAGTCGACGTGGATTACACTTGTCCATGGTGTGGAGAAAACATTACACAATGTTTTGATGATTTTTTAAAAGACCAAGGCTTGTCATGGAATGATCTGTCAGATTGGAAATATACAGACATAACTTGTCCTGAATGTGGGGAAAAGCTTGAAGATGTTTCCTATGAGTTTGATTAGGAGGTTAAGGAGTGAGATTTAGTGATAAAGATTTTATTAATGCAAATGAAGATGGCAAAAACAATTTAATAGAGAGAGTTTGTGCACTTGATAGTCATAATTTCATTTCAAAAGATGCACTTGTAGAAATGGTTAAGTATCAGAACAAAAGAATAAAACAATTAGATAGTCGATATACTTGTCAAGAAGACTTAAAAGAATGGATAAACAGAAATTGGTATACCATTGAGGAATGTATATCTAATCAGATCAATAAAAGCATGGATAAGAGTTTTAATCCTGATGATGATGTAGAAAGAGATAACTTAGCTGAATCAATAGCTAGCGAAATAAAAGACGGAATTATTAATGTAATAGATACTTATGAGGTTTAGATATGAAAGTAAAAGATTTGATTAAAGAGTTATCATTTTTTGACGAAGAAGATGATGTTTTAGCTTATCTTTATGTTGAAGATAGCGATTTAGAGTATGAGTGCGATATCAAAGTGGACGGAGATGTAGTACCTTTGCTAAACTTGGAAGAAATTAGGAGATATTGAGTATGAATGAATCAAATATAATGATAATGAGAAGCACCTTCTTAACCTCTACACCTTTAATCAAGGTTAAGGATAAAGATGATGGAGAATGTTATGTAGTCGGAGATAGTCCACACGATCAATTTATTTTGGGAAAAGACGGAGGGTTACACTATTACAATCTACAATGTAGCGAAAGCACTGAATTTGGAGCTTATGAGTTTGACATTGATGAGCCCGCCTATGATTTTATGGAAAAGTCTTTTAAAAAAGTTAATTTCCTTGATTTGATGGATTTGGATGCTGATAGATTGAATCTTATAGAGGATGAATTATATATAGAACTTAGAAATGATATAAAACGATTATTTGATAAAGCTATAGAAGATAAGGAGCTGGAAAAGATAGGCAAATTATCAGAGGTTTTGGGAAAGCATTTTGAGGAATTTAATAAGGAGTAAATGATGAAATACACAGTATATGAAAGCGGACAATTTAAAATAAGAAAAGAGATAGAAGCGGATTCTAGAGAGGAAGCTGAACTAAAATTTGAAGATTGGAAATATAACGGTGATATACCTTCCGAAGTTGAGCTAGATCAGATTGATACGGAAATTCAAGAATGTTAGCTAATGAGATGCTATTATGATAACAATAAAAAAATTTACTAAGAAGATTAATAAATTGGGATTTAAGGTTAAGATTTGTGATGGGATTATTAAAGTTATGGAAGATTCCCCACTTGATATAATGATTGCTTTTATATCAAACAAGTCTGAGAAAGTGATGAATTTCTATTTGTATTCTTATACTAAGCTAGACGAATATACAAAAAGTAAAGTCTTTTACTTAGTAACTGAATTAGCAAGAACGCCTTTAAAGGATAGAGCAGATGAAGATAGAAGAAGAATTAAATGGACTAGGTTTATACCTAGTCCCAGATAAAAAAAGAGCTTATAAAATCCTTAATAAGGACGGTAAGACTGTTAGTAATTTTGATTTTAAGAATTTAAGTAACAACAAAGATTTTTATTATATCTATAGAATTGATAAAGAGACGGCAAAAAAGATAGGGGAGCTACTTAATGAATGGCAGGAAGTATAAATTTGAGTTATCAGAACATGAAGTAAATAAAGTAAGGGAATTAATTGGAGATAGGCTAAGACTTGACGTTCTAAGTGGGAGAAACAATGTAAACGAGCAAGTGGACTTATTAATATTAGATTGCTACTTATATTATATGACTAAATGCTACAATTTGATTGAAGAAGACAAAAATAATGCTGGTATAGACACGGTTTACTTAATAATAAATTATGACTTAAGAAGGAATCGCTTTGGGATATATGAGGAGGTTATATCAATCGAAGGAGCCTTTAAGAAATTAGAAGATGCACAAAAGCGAGTGAATAAGTTTAGAAAGAACACAAAAGATGGTTCTTATCGACTATGGGAAATTGTAGAAACTGATTTAGAATGTTTGGATAACAAAGTATTAAGCAGATATGTATTATGAGGAGTTGGGGCTTTGAACAAGGAAGAGTTTTTAAAAGAAGCTTATTCAAGGGGATATAACACTAAACCTTTAATCAAAAGGTGGTTGGAGTTGCACCCTAAAGAAGAATACAACGAGGAAGATCTCATGGAGGTATATCACTTTTCATACTTAAAGACAGATAAAAATATGAGGCGTGTTATTAATAGAGATGGTAGTAGTAGCTTGACAACGAAGAAATATCAATATGATGAAAGACACTTATAGTGGAGGAATATATGTATAAAGGGAAGTTAATAATTGCTGATACCGAATATGAGTCTAGTAAAGGAATTGAGGAAGCTAGATTTATTTCAGGTGATACTATTAAGTTGTATGGATTATACAAAACTATTATGAAGGCTAGTGATAAAGAAGTTGAAACTGTAATAAATTATGATGACGACGGTGGAGAAACAAAAGGCAAGATAATCCAACTCAAAGCAACAACAGACACCTTAAAAGAAATTAGAAAAGAAATTGAGAGATTAGAGAAAACATGGGGGTTAGGAGAATGAAATTTGAAGAATTACAAATCAAAGTATTAGAATGGGCAAATGACAAAGACTTATTACACTCTGAAAATGCAGATAAACAATTTATGAAGTTTATTGAGGAAGTTTTTGAGTTTAAGACTGAATTTGATATGGTACGTCGTTTAGACCTCCACGGATACACTTATAATGAGATGCAGTTGGAAATGGGAGATATATTCGTTACCTTGATTATCCTTTGTGAGCAGATTGGGATTGACTCTGTGGAGTGTTTGTCTATGGCTTATGAGAAGATTAAAGATAGGAAAGGAAAGACTCTACATGGGACTTTTGTGAAGGAGGAGGATTTGTAGATGGGAAAATTGATTTACTTAGTAAATTTATTAGAAGATGTCGATTTCTTAAGTACGTTATTAGCTTTTGTTACAGTTCCAGTTACTGTTTATATAATGTATCGGCATACAAAAGTTATCGAGTCAGAAGGTGAAGTAGACGAAGTAAAGGCAAATGATGATCTAATTAAGATAGCAAAAAAAGGTGTCTTTGTTCTTATACTCTCCATTATTATATCTCTTCTTATACCTAGCAAGGAAAATATGTATTTGATAGCTTTGACTAAAGATTATGGTAAGGAAGAGCTTTATCAAATGAGTAAGAATGAGATAAAGGATAGTGTAGATTATATATTTGATAAGGTTAAGGAGTTAAAAGATGAATAAGAAGAAGCAAGAGAGCGATACGGTATATTTCCCACCAGGCGAGTACCTGGGGGACATCATGCTTGATGATTATGCCGAAAAGTTAGGTATAAGCGTTGAAGAGTACGGAGATTTGCTCGCAGGAGATTTAGCAGTGGATTGCGACCTTGCTAAGAAGATAGAAAAGCTTACAGATATAAGTGCTGATACGTGGCTTAATTTGCAAAAAAGGTATGACGAGAGAAGGAAGAAAGCTAAGGAGATAAGAGCAGATGACTAAATATGATAAGATGAAAGATTTAACTAGTGATATGTTAAAAATTTACAGGGAAAAGAATGCTGACTATGGGGACAGCTTTTCAAAGTCTTATAAAGAATTTGGAATCATAGCACCTGTAGTTCGTATGAGCGACAAGATGGAAAGAATCAAGCAGTTATCTAAATCAGAAGATATAAAGGTTAAAGATGAGTCCTTGAGGGACACTGCGATTGACCTTGCAAATTATGCCCTTATGCTTGTAATTGAGATGGATTTGGAAAATCAAATTGAAGAGAAAGAATCTCTCTTTAATGGATTAGGTGAAGCAATATGAAGAAGATGTATGAAGTCTATTGGTTTGATATAGATTCTATGGGCTGGTTACTTGATAAGACTTTTGAAGATTTATCTAAGGCTAAAGAGTATATAGGAGTAAAACATAAAGAGAGTGATGATATGTATCATCTAGAAGTAGTTGGAATAGAGGAAGGGAATTGAAATGAGTTTTAAGTGGAAGGGTGGAATGAGCTACTCTCAAAGAAAAGATTATCAAAAAGCGGTTGAGAAGGTAGCTAAAAAGAATGCTACAACTAAATTAATTCAATATTTCTTAGACCTATGTATGGAAACTCTACATGATGAGTTCGAATTTGATGACAAAGGACTCAATCAATTTAAAGAGAGACTAGAAAAGAAATTAGAATGTATTAATGATGACGTTGTAAATTGGGACGATATTACAGGAAATATTAAGATGGTTGAAAAATAACATATAGATTTACTTATTAGAAAATAGGAGTGCACGTGCAAGATATATATAAGATACTCTGTAAGGATATACTAAAGAAATATTATTCGGTAAGAAATACCATTGGGGATATATCCTTGCAGATTGAAGAAATTAATTCGAGATTGACAAGTACAACCGCTAGGTACGGCATAGATCCAGTACAAGGTGGAGGAAATGGAGTTGAAGAAAATTATCTTAATAATCTAGCAAAAAAAGCTTTGCTAGAGAAAAATAACGAAGATAATATCCAGCTCATAGAGACGGTAGAGGAAGCATTAAAGGTATTAACTGATAAGGAAGAGGATATCACTTTGACCTTATTTGCTTCTGGGCAAAGAGGTATGGCTGATAAATTAGCGGATAAATACCATTATGATAAGAGCTATATATATACGATAGCTAACGAGAGCTTAAAGAAGATAAGTTATAAGATTTTTGGGGATGCTTAATATTGAAAAGTCGAAAAACTGTCCACACTTTGAAATAAAAAATAGTGTATACTATTAGTGTAAAGCTATATAAGGCAAGGGCGATTAAAAAACTAACCATTAGTACTTCATGTTAGGCTGTCCTTTAAACGATTCTTATGCACTACGATAATAATGGCCATTAATAGGCTTCCTTATTTTATGTTAAAAAAATACTTCTTTTGTGTAAATATAAATATAGCCCTTGCTTTAGCTTACCCCAACTATTCTAACCTTGATTTTAAATGATCGAGGTTTTTTATTTTATAAAAATATAAAGGAAATAAATATGAAACATGTAGATATCAATAAAATTAATCAAGAAAATAGAATAGATGAGCAAGAGACAAGAGAAGGATTGACAATAGTAAAGAATAAGAAGCCTTATACAATTGAAGATTATCTCCCTAAATATAGCTATGATTATGATTTAGTTAAGGTTGATAATGAGTATAAGAGTATGATTGATGATTTACATGCCTTTATTAGAAACAATGATAGATTAGCTATAGATGATTATTCGTGCAAGGACAAAGAAGCTATAATCGAGGGTTTCTCCAGGGCTATAGCCTTAGTGGAACTTTACATAAAGACAATGTACATAGAAGAATAGGGGGTGTTTGATATTGCAAAGATAAACAGCAAGAAAAAAATCCCTCCTAAAATAAAAAGCTTAATGGATAGCCCTTTAATTGATGATGTTAACAGGCTGATTGATTTAGATACATCTATTAGTGACATAAAGAGATTTCTTGATTCTAAAGACTTTTTAATCTCCAGGCAATATATAAGTATCTATAAAAAAATTAGAAAAAGCTTAGCAGCGGAAGAACAGATTTTAGATGACTTCATAGAAAAATCAACTGTGTCTAAACTCATTGACGAGCAAGAAAAAAGTCTTAAAGATGGTTCGAGTGCGAGCAAATTAAAAAATGATTTAGAATTTCTTGAGATGGTTATCCAAACAGGCACAGATCAACTTAAAACATTAATTGCTAATAATGATTATATGATATCAATTCAAGATGTGTTTAAGGCAATTGAATTAAAGGATAAGCTTACAGATGGAGCTTTAGAGGGGTATACAGATTTTGGTATCAAGAATCTCCAACAAATCACGGAGAATAAGTATATAGAATTGCTGGAATATATGTTTAAATATATTCCAGAAAAAGATAGGTCCAAGCTTTTAAATGAGTTAGAAGAAGTTGAAGAAGAATATTATAAGACAACGGACTATTACGAATACTACTTAAGGAATATAGGTAAAAGCGAAGCGGAAATTCAAAGGAAGTTAAAGGAATTGGAAGATGAAGGGGATTAGTTCGGCATCTTTATATCTGAAAAGAAAACATAATAAAGATAAGTTAATTAATGAATCTGTAGACAATTTAATAATTAATTTTTTTGAAGATGTTTCCACGGGTAAAGTGAGGGCTAAGAGCGTTGAAGATCTTAGCAAGCTTTTAAATATATCCCTTATGCTTAAAAGTTTAGCAAACGAAAACGAAGGATCTAATCAAGAACTTATATTAGATAATTTAGGGCTAACGGAAGATGATAGTCTTAAAGAATTGTATAATCGTATGCTCAATCATATGAATACTAATAACGATGAAATAAATAGGCCTGAAAATGACTTATGATGAAGTTATAGATAAGCTAAACACTAGCCCTAATCTTAAGATAGACTTTAAAGAATATATTATAACTGGTTTAGATGTTAAGAATCTTATTCTTGATATAAGTTGTTATGACGTAGTAGGTTATATCCCCGAAAATCAATTCTTAGACGATGAAGAGATAGAAAGATATTATGGAGATGATGTTAATAAGATGAGTTTACATTATTATCCATATATAAGAATTATAGTTAAAGCACCCAACAGTTATACAGATGATAAGTTATATGTGCTACACCTAAATAAGGTGTCCTTCACACAAGGGCTTCAAGAGATAGATTTATATAGTAAAAACACTATCGGAGAGGGTTTTGGTGGTATTAATTCATGGATACAATAATTGATAATGTTAATAGTTTTAATGCCCCGAAAAAAGTTAAAAGCAAGATAGAAAATGCTATTATCAACAATTTTCCCGCTTTATGGGCTTTAAAATATAAACCTATTAAAAATAAGCCTATGACCTTTGTATCTAAGCATAATCCGTTTGCACATAGACCATGGCAAGAAGCGGTACTTAACGATAATCACCCTAATAAAGTCATACAAAAAGCAAGACAGTTAGGAATGAGTGAGCTTGCTACAGCCGAGGTCTTATGGTTCGCAGATACACATGACAATGTAAATATCATGTATACATTTCCTACCATGGCACAAATGGCTGACTTTTCGAGAACTAGAGTAAGCCCTGTAATTCAAGCGAGTCCTCATTTACAAAAACAAGTTGCAAGGGACTTAAACAATGTATCAAGTAAGAAAATAGGAACATCTAATATCTTCATGAGAACTTCCGGTGACGGATCACAAGGTGAAGGTGCAGATATTGATATGTATTGTGCAGATGAGTATGACAGAATGAGGTTAGGAACTGAACTAGCCTTTAAAGAGTCTATGTCTTCATCTAAGTATGGATTAATGCGTAGGTGGTCTACACCGACTCTACCAGGTATAGGAATCAATGAGTTATACGAAAAATCAGACCAGAGAAGATATCTTTATAAATGCAAGCATTGTAATACATGGCAAGAAATCACTTTAGAAAATATTGTCCAAGTTAAGGATGGATTTAATCAAGTTACCGAAGAAATTGAAGATGGAACATTTGAATATATTTGCAAGAAATGCAAGAAGCCTCTAGATAGATGGCAGGTTGGTAAGCGGATAGCAAGAAGGCCTGATATCAAAGAAACTAGAGGTTATTTTATTTCACAATTAAACGCCTTACATATATCGGCTGACTCAATCATGAGAAGAAAGCTTCAATATCCATTTAAGCAATTATTTTATAATTATGTACTAGGTGAGCCTTATGCAAATAAGGGTCTAGAGATACAAGAAAATGATATTAAGACTCATATTGTGGCGCCTAGAGAATCAATAAATAGGACAGATGAATTTATAGCATATATAGCTGGTATAGATTGGGGCGAACCTACATGGGTACTTGTTATCGGTATAAGACCTAACATGACCTTACAAGTTGTATGTATGAGACAATTTAAGAGGTCAAATGTTATGCCACTTATGGACGTTAAGCAAGTTATATCTTTATTAAAGCCTTTCGAGCCGGATTTAATCATTGCAGATGCCGGATATGGTGCGGATAAGAATACCGAATTATTAAGAGCTTTTCCTTATAGTGCTTACGCTTGTACCTGGACAACCACAACTGGCCCTTACTCTGCTGTAAACTTTACAGATCATTGGAACGATCAAAGACGAATGGTAAAGGTCGATAAAACCAGCAAAATGCAGAGAATGATTCAAGCAGTTAAGCAAGGCTTTATAGGCTTTTATTCATATCAAGATGAGATGACACAACTACTTACAAAACACTTAATCAATGTTCAAATTTTAGACAGAGATAAGGACGGATATATTTATCAAGTAGCAACAAGAAAGGGACCAGACCATTTAGCTTGTTGCTTAGCTTATGCACTTATTGGAGTAGATAAGTATACACAATATGGATCCAGAGTATCTAAAGGTTATTCTATGGATTTTGTAAGTATGTAATTAATATAATTTTAAGACAACTAGATTGGATTTTAGTTGTCTTTTTTTGACAAGATACCCAAGTGGTAAAGGGGACGGATTGCTAATCCGTTAGGCCTTAAAAGGTGCGAGGGTTCGAATCCCTCTCTTGTCGCCAGATAAACGAAAATAATCGTGAATTAATCGTGTAAAGAATCACAAAGAATAGGTGAATATCAACGGATTAATCGTGAGTTAATCGTTTGATTTTTTATTTTAAGGAGAATTAGTCTATGTTAAGAGTTTTTGAAAGCTTTGCAGGAATAGGAACGCAAAGAATGGGGCTTGAAAGAGCAGGTATAGACCATGAAGTAGTGGGAATTTGTGAGATAGATAAGTTTGCTATTGACTCATACCAAGCTATACACGGAGAAACTAAAAATTATGGTGATATTAGCAAGGTAGACCCTAAAGACTTACCAGACTTTGACTTGTTTACATATTCTTTTCCTTGCACCAGTATTTCCATGGCCGGCAAACAAAAAGGTTTTAAAAAGGGTAGCGGAACACAAAGTAGCCTACTTTGGGAATGCGAAAGAATAATAGAAGCAAAAAGACCTAAGTATTTACTTATGGAAAATGTAAAGGCCTTGACCTTTAAGAAGAATAAGGGGGGTATCAGAAATGGCTTGATATACTCACTTCTTTAGGCTATACAAACTATTCAAAGGTATTAAATGCAAAAGATTATGGAGTACCACAGAATAGAGAAAGGGTATTTTGTATATCAATATTAGATGATAAACAAGGATTTGAGTTTCCGGAAAAGCAAGTATTAGAAACTAGGCTTAAAGATGTACTGGAAAACAATGTAGACGAAAAATATTATCTAAGTAATGATCGAGTAAAACAACTTGTAGGGATTGTTAGAAATTGGGGAGTAAAAGGTAAAACTGTTTTTGATTCTTCAATTAATGAGCCTAAAGAAAAGGAAGTTGCTAATTGTATCACTACAAGACAAAGAGGTATTTCAATCAGAAAAAATGAAGGCAATGTAGTTGTAGAACCAGAACTTGTACAAACTCACAAACTTAACAATGACAAAAGAGATAATCCAGAAAGGTATAGAGTGTTTGATAAAGAGGGAATAAGTCCTACCTTAAAAACTTGTCAAGGTGGAGGACTTCAACCTTGTATAGACGAGGTTGATAATGAGCCTAGGATTATGCAAACACATATGTTATACAAGAAAACAAGAAAGAATCCGTCAGACAATAGGGTGTATGATATGAAAGGTTTATCACCTACATTAACTTGTCAAACAGGTAATAAAATACCGCAAATATCTATAGATCTACCAGCAATTGCAGCAAGTAGGGGCAGAAAAAAAGACAAAGAGTATGTACAACAATTAGAATTTAATAAACATGGAATTTGTAACACATTGACAACAGTTGAAAAAGATAATTATCTAGTAACAGATAAAGGGGAAACTTCACTCACCATTAAAAATGGCACGAAAAAAGGTTATTTAAAAGCCTATCCTGGAGATGGTGTAGATTTAATTAATCCTAATTGTAAAAATAGAAGAGGTAGAGTTCAAAAAGACAGCATACAGACTTTAACTTGTGGTGATAACAAGGGTGTTGTTACTAATGATTTGAGGATTAGAAAGCTAACACCACTAGAGTTTTGGCGACTTATGGGAATTGAAGATAAAGATTTTTATAAGGCTAGAAAAGTAAATAGCGATAGTCAGTTATACAAACAGGCAGGTAATGCAATCGTGGTAGATGTATTAGCTGCTATTTTTATGCAGTTATTTAATTCAAAGGAAAAGAAAAGAACTTAAAGGAGTAATCCTATGGCAATAAAAATAAAAGGCTTTAAAAAGGCAAATACGAAGCATGATTGTTTGTGCAAATCAACTAAAAATAATATAGGGAGTGAAAATCCTAAGTCAAAACTTGAAGATACTTATTTAAGAGTGTTACAAACCGAAGCTAGTATTGTCTTTGATAAAGTTATGAAACAAGCTACAAAAGAGATATACGAAGTATTGATAAGCGACTAAAGGTTGCTTATTATGGGGCGGTGGGCAAACCAGGTAAGCCGACGATCATGAGATTGTGTTATAGGTTCAAATCCTATCCGCTCCACCAGAAATTAAAATAACAGGAGGCAAGAATGACCCCAAGAGAAAAGTATAGAAGAGTCAAGGTTATTCTTGACCGCTATTTAAAGATATTAAATAAAGTAGCTAAGGGTGGCAAGATTGACCCAGCTATTGCCAAGAAATTAAATATACCTAATGAGATTCAACCTATGCTTGATAGGGCTTTCAAAAAAGGACAGATGGAGATAAGGTATGACAATATTAATATCAGTCCAGAAGAAGCAGAAAGGCTTACTAAAGAGATAAGTCCGAGCAACAACCCAATTTATAAGCTAACACAAGATAGCGTAGAAGAGGGTATAGAATATCAACTTGATAAGTACAAGCACAAAGTATCTTCAACAATGATCGAGTATTTCAAGAAAGATTATTCTGTAATAGATGAAGTGTTCAAAGAGGGTAAGCCTAAAGATTCATGGCTTGCAACTGAATTAAGAAATATAACTAAGGATTTTAAGCAAGATTGGGACATGGTTGTAAAGACCGAGTTAATCAATCATAAGAATGAAGGTATAGCAGAAGCTATAGTAAAAGGAGAAAGTCCTTATTCCAATAAAGGGCTTGAAACTAAGGTATTTAAAAGACCAAGCCCGGGAGCTTGCAAACATTGTTCTAGATTATATTTAGAAGCTGATATGAAAACACCTAAGGTATTCCTATTATCGGAACTTATGGCCAATGGTACTAATTATGGAAAAAAAGTTGATGAATGGAAGCCTGTAGTTGGAGTTACCCACCCTCATTGTCAATGTATGATAGAGGTATTGCCGGAAGGTTGTACATTTGACGAGAATGGAAAGATTGTCTTTGAGAGGAAAACTGTATGACAGAAAAGAAATACAAAGTTAATATGACTAGTAAAGGCGGTTCGTTCAACGCCAATCAATTTGCACCAAGGATTGAAAGGTCGTATTACAACGCCACCCCTTCTTTTGACGATTTTGTCATGCAGGGGGATTACAAGGAAAAAAATACCCAATTATCGTTTGAACTTTTAAATAGAGTATCTAAACAAGTTGCCCCAATTGCTGCTGTTATATCAACAAGAATAGACCAGGTAGGAGCTTTTACCTCAAGATCTAGATTTGCTACAAATGGTGTAGGCTTTAAGGTTAAGTTAAAAAATAGCAATCAAGAACCTACGGAAGAACAACTAAAAACTATAGATAGGATTGAATCCTTTATTGAAAACTGCGGAACATATAAGGATCCAGAAAGAGATGATTTTGATACTTTTATTAGAAAGATACTAAGGGATTCCCTAACATACGATCAAGTTAATTTCGAACTTGAATATGATGTTACAGATGAATACTTACAAGCCTTTGAAGCAGTAGATGCCAGCACAATTAAGCCCACCTTAGAAGATTATTCAATGGAAGATTCGATATTTGAAGATGATGTCAATCCTAGAGAAGGCGAAGACGTAGCTTTCGTACAAGTTATAGATAAGAAGATTGTAGCAGGCTTTACATCAGATGAAATGGCTTTTGCAGTTAGAAATCCTTCCACAGATGTTAATATTCAACCTTATGGCATACCCGAGATTGAAAATATAGTAAGGCAATTAAGCTCATATCTTGAAGCCGAAGATTATAATATGAGATTCTTTCAACAAGGGGGAATGACAAAGGGAATACTTAATATAAAGGGAGAGAAGGGAGGACCGGCACCAGGTGATAGGCAGACCTTAGAATCTTTTAAAAGACAATGGAGAACACAGGTAACGGGCCAAAAAGGAGCATGGAAGATACCAGTATTTACCTTGCCAGGAGAGTTAGAGTTTATAAATATAGCTCAATCCGGTGGGGAAATGGTATTTGAGAAATGGATAAACTATCTAATCAATATCATAAGTGCAGCATATAAAATAGATCCCGCCGAGATAAACTTCCCTAACAATGGAGGCGTTGGTGGCAAAGGTTCGAGCTTGTTTTCTGGAGATAAAGATAAGATTGAACAATCTAAGTCAAAAGGGCTTCTACCTCTATTGCAATTCGTAGAAAATACAATAAATAAATATATTGTTGATAAATTCAACGTTGATGATGAATATGTATTTGTTTTTGACGGATTAGATAATGAATCTGAATCAGAGCAAGTTGAACTAGCTAAGAAGAAATCAGAATCATATATGACTATTAATGAGGTTAGATCCGAGAAAGGATTATCACCAATTGATGGTGGGGATATAATAGCTAATTCTTATTTCCTACAAGCTATGCAATTAATGCCATCTAATGACTCAATGGATTTTGATTTTAGCGACTTTGATGATGAAGAAAGTCCAGGAGATGAAGAAGAATCACCACCAGGAGAAGAAACAGAAAAGGTTGACGATTTATTTGAAAAGTCTTTAAAGATTGTAAACAAAGAACTAGAATCTGAACAATAAATTTTTATATCATGAAACTAACAATTAAATATTATCCGAAACTACCAAAGAGAAAGCGGATACTAATTAGAGAGGGCGGAGCTTATGAACAGCACGCCCATTTTGTATGCAAAAAAGATGCTATAAATGTAAGGCGACTGATAGATAGTAACAAATACCCATATAACAAGAAGTACAAAATAGCTATGCAGAGAATTTTAACAGAAGAAGAGTTTAAGAAGCTTGATAAAAAGCAGAGATACTATAACGTGAACAAAGGTATTAGAAGATAAAAGGAGTAAATAATGGATTCTTACAAATTTCAAGAAGCTTGTAAAGAATGGTTAGTAAACTATTATAAAAATCATTACAAGAAAGTTATAAGCCTAGATGATGTATTTATAGTTTGGGCTTGTAAGACTTTACAAAATAACAAAATATTAATGTCTACATCTGTACAAGATGGTATATATGTAGAAGTTACTTATAACGGAGATAAGAAGGAAGCATACTTTGATATCTACACTAAAGTTAGAAATATTAAGGTATCAGATCAAAATTTAATTAAAGAATGATGAGGTAGAATTATGAAAATCAGAGTGAAGGGCTATAAGAGATTTTATAAAGCAATAAGCAACAAAGCACACCTATTTCCGGTTAAAGTTCCTATACAAGGGAAGAACAAATCATATTATGGGATTAGATGGAAAAGCGGAACAAAGGCAATGGAATATATAAAGAAAGATAACAAGATCCCTAAAGATACTAATATGGTGTTTGAAACTAAAGATGGAAAGAAGAAGGGAATCACAGAAAATCAAGTACTTTCTTTATATGAAAAGACAGGTAAGAACGGTTCTTTGCAAGACTTTATTAGAGCTAACTTTAAAAAGCCTAAAGCAGAAGATAATGGGCAAATGTCTTTTAATGATATGGCTGAAAATGTAGACAAGAAAGATAATAAGAAAGTTACAAATGAGGTCGCCAAGAAAGAAAAGAGACTTGCAAGGTGGAACAAACTTTATAAGGAGGGATCCTTAGATGTAGATATAGAGACTTTAGGAAATGTATTTGATTCTAACGGAAAAGTTTTAGAAAAAGAAAGTGATATAAGACGAAACCTTGCATTAAAACATAATAACGAAACAGAATACATGAAAAATCACGCAGATTTTAACGATGTAAATTCATATAATACAATTCGTGGTGATTTTAAAAGGCACCATAAGTTACGTGATCTAATATATGATAATAATATGATATTTGGAAATGGCACTACCAATAGCGATTATTGGACTAAGGTGGTTGAGAATAATATTAATGAACCTAGAGACTTATTAGAATTTGATAAAAAATATCATGAAAACACGGCTAAGGAGAAAGACAATTCTAAGAATAATTTAGTCAATAGTGCAAAGGAAATCTTGAAGGAAGATGGCTTCACAGATGAAGAAGCAACTCAATTCCTTAACAAACTAGATGCAACGATAGAAGAAAAAAATGGTTCACAAATAATTAAACCTTCTTCAAATTCAATAGAAGAATTAATAGGCAAGAAATATGACAAAATAAATGGTGAAAAGTTATCTAGAGCAGCTGCAAAGAGAGTAAACGAAACAATTAGGGATCTATCTTATAACCTTAAGACAGGAGAGGTTATGGGTAGCACCAAGGACAATGAAGGCATAAGAGGAATGGCTCAAACAGCCATTGATAAATTAAAATCCAGCATAAAAGGGGAAAGTGCTAGTGAAGATAAATTAAAAGAAAAAGATAAGGCTTTAAAAGAAAAAAGGGCTAAGCTTAGAGAAAGAGAGCGTGCCGGACTAAGAGAAAGCAGAGAACTAACAGGTACACAAGCAGGAATGCTAAGATATAGATTAGGAACTCAAAAGGTCGAGTCAAAAGGAGAGTATACGCCTGTTAAAAACACAGAAGAACTTGTAAATAGATTAAAGTCAATGAAGAATTTTCATGTTGACATAAAAGGCAGAGCCATTATGGATATGATGGGATTAAATATTCCACTATACAGTAAGAGAAATGGTAATGCATTCAGTTTTAAAGGAAGAAGTGCAGTAGGGGTTTGTAGATTTACTGTTACGGAAGATGGCAAAAGAATCAACAAAGAAATATGCTTAGTTGCTGAAAGGGACGCTCCAGCGGTTGAAACAAAAACAGCTGTCCATGAATGTATGCACGCAAAGATAAGCGACACAATTAATGCTAATCTGGATAAATTAGGCAAAGATAACAATAGAGTTAGATCGTTAAACAGATTGGAAGAAACTTTAGTTGAAACAGCTGGACAAGCTATAAGTAATTTAGTTCATGGCAATGAAACAGACAGCAAAACACATTCTTACGCTGACCAAATTGCAAGGTATTTGCCAATTATTTGGGATTGTGATGATTTTAAAAATGTTAGAAAAGAAGGCAGCCATGGAATAGGCAAGGAAATATTTAAACAGTTATCAGCAGAGAATGGAGATTTTCTTTCTAATATATTGGATAAGTATCAATCTTCAAATGATGATAAATATATGCAAAGCAAGTACAAAGCTATAGAAACAAAAATCATTGAAAGAACAGATAAAGTAGAAAAAATACAAGAAGATACGGGAAAATCAGATATAGCTAATTTAGTTGAAGAACTAAAGCGAGGTACAATATCACTAGAAGGAGCTTTAAATAGTGGCCAGTACAGAGAATTAGCAGCAGTCCTTATTACAAAGTTCTTAGAAGATGAAGATTTAGATGCAATAAATGAATTAGCATTATCGTTTTAGGAGGAAGATATGGCAAAGGTAATTAAATCTATAAAGGATATGATAGAAGCTTTTTTAGCCGAAGTAGAGGGTCAAGAGAACTACAATCAAATAGCTATGGAGTTGATGACCCTTGATACAGATGTTATAGCAGATGGAGTCAACATGTATCAAGAATGTTATGATGGATTAGTAGAACTAGGCGAACAAAGATTAGCAGATAAATATATCAAGCCTTTAATTTAAAGCAAGCAAAGATAAAAACTAAATAAAATGAATTTAAGCACTTATGAATAAAAATCATAGGTGCTTTTTTTGTGCATGTCTTTATAAAGGGTGGGAGGTAGGGCGTAAGTACTTGGGAAAGGAGGATAAGCAATGTGAAAGATATGCAAATATACGTACCTTTAACTGATTTGATTAAAAGCGATGAATCAAAAGAACTTAAAGGGCATAGAGGTGTTATCGGAAAGATTAAAGGATTAGCAAGTACGCCAGATTTAGATTATCAAGGTGAAAAGGTAGTCCAAAAAGGCTTGGATATAAGTTCATTTCTTGAAAAAGGATTCTTAAATATGGATCACGATAATTCGAGAATTGTGGGATATCCAGATAAAAATAGAACTAAAATTACAAAAGATGGATTGTATTTAGAAGGTTATCTCCTAGACAATTCAGATGGAAGAAGATTTTGGGAAACAGCCTTAGCTTTGCAAAAATCCGGAACATCAAGAAGGCTTGGATTCTCAATAGAAGGTCAAATTCTCAAGGAAGATGAAAAGGGACAGATACTAAAGGCTAGAGTTACCAATGTGGCGGTAACAAGTACACCTTGCAATGCTAATGCAACGTGGAACGCAGTAGTTAAGAGTATGACAGCAAGCACAACAAGTGCAGCACCATTAATCAAAGAAAACTTAGAAAATGGCCGAATCTTTTATCAAAAAGGAATTGATGGCGACAAAGAAGTTTTAGAATGTATTAAAACCTTTAAAAATAAGCTAGATAAATCTGATAACGAAGACGATATGAAACTATACCTTATGATGTTTAGAGGCCTCTATGGTAAAGATATGAACGATACAATACGCCAAATAATTAATTACAAGGAGCAATAATGGAAAAAACAAATAGAAAGTTAGGGCTTGAAGAGACCTTGAATAGATTGTTTAAGAAAGCTAAAAGCGAACCTATCGAAGAAGATGATATCAATACTGACGATATTGATTTAGACGAATCAGACGAAAAAGAAATCGAAGAAAATGACGATGAAACCATCGAATATGACTTTGACGATGAAGAAGACAAAGAAATCGAAAAAGCCGAAGAAGATGAAATCGCAGACGAAGTAGACGAGGAAGAAGAAATCGAAAAAGAACCTTCCGAAGAAGAAATAGACGATGATGAAGATATCGAAGAACTTGACTATGAAGAGCTTGTTACAAGAATTAAAGATGATTTAGGTGTGCAAGAACTAACAGCACAAGTTGAAGATTTACAAGAAAATCTTAAAAGAGTTGTAGATTTGCTAGAAATCAACACAGATACTAACATTGCCAACAACGAAAAGAATGTAGAGCTTGAAAAATCTATTGAAAAAGTAACAAGAAAGCTTAGTCAAGTTATCAGAATGAGAAAATCAGTTAAGAATGCAAGAATTAATGATAAATATGGAGATACAAAGAAATCTATTAATGATTTATCAAAGTCTCAAAGAGCTAGTATCTTATCAGACGAATACTTAGCAGGCAATAGAAATGTAACAAGTTTAGATGTAACTAGAGCTGAACAAGGGGCACCTTTATCGGCTGAATGCATTAGAATCATCGAAAGACACATTAGATAATTAGAAAGGAAATTAAAATATGACTTATAATTCATTATCTCAAAGAGAAGTTGAAGAACTTTACAAAGCACTAACAACCAATGATTTTGCACAAATTAACCCTGGAGCAACAGGTGGTGCTGCAATAATTCCAGAATCACTTGAAAGTTCATTAAAAACACTAACATATTCAGAGCAACATTTAAAACTATGGAGAGATATTCCAAAATCTCAAGCTTTCTCAAACGTTGAAGAATATAACGTTGTAGACTCTTACGGAGAAGATGTATCAGGATTCCAACCAGAAGGTATAGCAGGTATCGATACAACCTCAAACTATAGAAGACAACTTGCTAAAGTTAAATGTCTAAACACAACTAGATCAGTAACAGACTTCATGAAATTAGTTAATACTGTATCAGACCCAGAAGTGCTAGAAACTCAAAATGGTATGAAATACCTAATGGGACAAGCAGAAAGAGCCCTATTTTATGGTGATTCTACACTAGCACCAGGTAACGAAGAAGGCCTACAATGGGATGGTATTTTAAAACAAGCTGATAACAACAACACTATCGATCTAAAAGGTAAACACCTTGAAGATGTACATCTTAATGCAGCCGCAACTACTATTTTAAATGAATATGGAACACCTACTAAAGTGTACCTACCAATGAATGTAGCTAAGCTATTTTCTGAACAATACTACCCTAAACAAAGAGCACTTATGAACGTAGATAACGGGGAGATGGTGGCAGGAACAACTGTAACCAAATTCAATACTGTTGGTGGAACTGTTGATATCACACCAGACGTTTTCATGAGAAGAGGTATGGAAGTGCTTAACACAAACGACCCAGCTTATGGACAAGAACCACCAACAGCACCAACTTTAGCAGTTGCAGTAGGCGAAGAAGACCCAGACAATATCGCTAAATTCCCAGCTAATGGAGGAACATTCAAATATGCGGTAGTTGCTTATTCTTTCATGGGAAAATCTGTAGCAGTTGAATCAAATCCAATTGCACTTACCGCAGAAAATATCAAGAAAGGCATTAAGCTAACTATCAAGAATGCAGATAATCAAATTTATGCTCCAGAATACTTTGTAATCTATAGAACAGAAGATGGTGGATCTAAATTCTATGAGATTGCAAGAGTAGGGGCTAAATCTAGGGATAAATCAGCAGTAACTGAATTTGTAGATAGAAACGAAACCTTGCCTAATACAGGTGAAGCTATCATCGGACAATTTGATGAAAGATCAATTACCTTTAGACAATTACTACCAATGTTTAAGCTCCCTTATGCTATGACTGGTCCAAAAAGAAGATTTGGAGTATTCCTCTATGGTACACCAATCCTATATGCACCAAAGAGGTTCGTAACTATTAAGAATATAAAGATTGATTAAGCCTTTGTGCTTAATCTTTCTTATTAAGGATTAGATATGTTAATTAAAAACTTAATTCTAGCCAACTCAACATTGACTGTTAATAAAGAGTTAATCACTTTTGACTCAAAAGGATTAGCAGATGTAGATAATAAGCTAGCAAATGAACTATTAAAGCTAAAAGGTTATCAATCTGTAGAAGATAAGAAGAAGGTTGAAGAACCTAAAGAAGAAATTATAGCTACAGGTACTGTAGAAGTTATCGAAGATGAAATCAAAACAGAACCAGATTATGAAAATCTATCCAATAAAGAACTTAAAGAGTTGATAAAAGCTGATGGAAAGAAAGTGCCAAGCGGAGCTAATAAAGCTGAATTAATCGATATTCTTAAGGCTTAATATAACAAAGGAGGGGGAGAATGAGAGAATATTATGACAATATGTACGAAGAAGAGAATCCCTCTTCCGCTGATGATAGAGTAGACGAAAGAAGTCCCTTTGTTCTGCCAGCTGATACAGAGGCTGAAAGACTTATAAAGTTTAAAGGAATAACAACAGACGAGTTAATAGATAATCATTTCCAAGGTATTGATCTAGCCACATATGATGGGACACCTTTTACAAGGACTTTTCTTGCTTCTAGCATAAACTCTGCTATAGATAGGGCGGAGCAAATGTTTGACATATGTATAACACCTAGAGAGATTAAAGATGAATTACATGATTTTGAAGGCCACAATATCTTTGATTCTTACCAATACACACCTTTATATAGACGTCCAGTTAGGAAGGTTCACTCTATGGTGTATAAGATGGGAAATCAAAGGATTTTAGAAGTTCCTAAGTCATGGATTCAGCTTGATTCTAGAGTAGGGGATATAACAATATTTCCGACATCAACAGGTGCCAACTATATACAACCAGCCTTTGGAGCTGCTGTACCTTACTTTATGCACAATTCTTATATGCCTATGGCAATATCGATTGACTATGAGGCCGGAATGGACAAGAAAGATATCCCCCACACCTTGCTAGATTGGATATATAAGTATGCAGCTATAACTATATTTGAAGTATGGGGCGACCAAATCATAGGTGCAGGTATTGCTTCAGCATCAATAAGTCTTGACGGATTAAGCCAATCTATAGGTACAACCCAATCAGCTATGTATGGTGGAGCTAGTGCGCGAATCCTTGAATACAGGAAGGACTTAGAGGAGTTAACACCAATAATCAGGAAGTACTTTGCTAGGTTCGATTCAGTCGTTTTGTAAGGAGGTATAAATGGCAAAAGGAGCTAGTTTTATACCAACATCATTCGATGAATTAATCGAAAATCACGGTTATAACGCTACATGGTGGCAATCAATTGTTTGCGAATGTATGAAAGATGGACAGCCTAATATACATTGCCCTTATTGCAAAGGGGAAGGATATAGATATATCCGAAGAAAAGAGATTAAGGTTGTAGCATCAAGCTTTACAGGAAATCAAGTATTCAAATTAGAAGGTATATCAGAGCCAGGAAGCGTATATGTTACACCTCAAAGAGATGTAATTATGGCCTATCACGATAAGCTTGAATTCTTTGAAGTAGATTGCAGATACTCACAAGTCTTAACTATGAGAGATAATGCTACTAGTTCATGTTATAGACCTATTAAGCAAGTAGTCTTTGTTATGATTGGTAATTTTGTTTACGACGAAAACGAAGATTTTGTAATAAGTGAAGATAAACACAAACTCGTATGGATTAATAATGCTACAAAGCCTAAAAGAGGTGCTAAGATAAGCATTCTATACCTAACTAGCCCAGAGTATATGATTAAGGATATGAGCCATGAGCTAAGGTCAGTAAATGATTCTAAAGGAAGAACATCACCAGTAAGCGAGATAATGCCTAAGCAATATCTTGCAACAAGGATCAACTTTGCTTATGGTAATACAATTAATCAAAAGAAAGATAGCGATGAGTTAGAAGCTGACAGAGGATTCTCATATGACTGATGTAGGTAAAGCGATAGATCAGATAGCAAGTGATATGGTGAAGGCCACGTTATCTTATGCTAGAGATGAACTTATACAAGAAGCACATAATAAGCTTAATTCAACAAGCATAGAATATAAGTCGGCTATATCGCCAGTAGTTATGGAGAACAAATTAAAGGGAAATGTAAGCTTAAAAGGCAAGTTTCCCGCTATGCTTGAAACAGGCTTTACCGCATTTGATGAAAAGATAGGATTTTCAAGATCTCCTAAGAAAAAGAAAGTCAATAGGTGGAATGGTAGAGATAATGACCCAGGTTGGTATCTAACAATACCGTATAGGCATAAAACAAGTGGCAAAGGGGCTTTACCTAGCAAGATAATTAAGGAAGCTAAAAACTTAAATTATGGAGAGTATTTAACAGAAAGTCTTGTAAGAAGTCTAGGATATAAGCCACAAACAAGCTTTACAGGCTATAAGTGGCGTAATGCTAAGTATGACAATCTTAACAGGATTGTTAAAACTTACAAATCAGGTCAAAAGCGTGGACAATATATAACATTTAGGAGAGTATCTGATAAGTCAGATTCTAAAGCATGGATTCATCCAGGATTTAGAGGTATTAAAGCATTTCCTAATGTTTCAAGAAAAGCCGAAAAGTTCGCCTATGATTATTTGGAGAATAACCTATGATACAACTAATTGACTTGTTTGTTAAAAGCAGATTAAGGAAAGTATTAGCTTATTTATCTGATAATACAGAGTTGATAGATCAATACTTCCAATATGCTGATGAAGATACAAACGAAGATATAAAGAGATTTATTAAAGAATACAAGATTGAAATACGTTCGAGTTATCCTAGAGAGGAATTGTACTTACCGTGTATTGTAGTTTTAGTTGAATCAGACCAGGAAGTTCCTTATGGAATAGGAAATGGTATTGATGAAAACTACATCGGGAATGAAATTGACGAAAACTATTTGAATTGGTCCAAAGATATTGAACACCCTATTCAAGAAAGTGTTCAAATGCAAACTAATATAAGGTGTGAAATATGGAGTGATAATGCAGTTATCACTTCTTTTTTATATGCAATAACTAAATATTGCTTGCTAACCACTAGAAAAGAGTTTGAAGAAGAAAATATTATCTTATCAAGCTTAAGTGGTGGAGATTTAGAACCAATACCAGATTTTATTAATTTCTTTGTATACAGAAGAGCTTTAACTCTATCGTGTGAGTATACATCGACTTACTTTAGATTTAATGAGTTTGCAGGCAAAATGGATTCTCAATTTAACTTAGGTACAACAATAGACCAAATATCAATTAACGGAAAAGGAGCAGATGATGACCGAGAAGAAGGTTCAAAGAAAGACAAAAACGGAAGAGAAGAAGGTTCCGAAGAAGAGTAGAAGGCTTATATCCTTTAAAGAATACTTTATCGGAAAAGGAAGTGTAAGAGCAGAAACAAAAGCAGCAATCAAAGTCAAACTTAATGGGGATTTATACAAGACCCAAGAAGAGTGGGACAAGATTCTTGCTGCTGAAATTAATAAATAAGGAGAGAATTTATGGCGTATAAGAAAGGCTATCATTTCCACAATATAAGACACAGAAAGCCAGGAGTTTATTCTCATGTAGAAAGTAACATGAGGGTATTTAAAGCCAACGGAGCAAAGAATATGGCCCTAATTGGTACTTCAAAAGGCGGAGTACCAGGGGAAATAACCTTTATAGAAGATCCAGAAGACGCAGTAAAAATTTTAAAAGGCGGATATCTTCTTGATGCAGCATTAAAAGCTTACGACCCGGTGCTTGAAACAAAAGATGGGGTTAAGCTAGGTGGGGCAGACCAAATTTTCTGTATTAGAGCAAATGAAGCAACAAAAGCTACAGGAAATGTATTTCAAACAAAAGAGGTTCCAGCACAGGTTGGAAAGGTTATTAGTACACAACACGCAAATTCCACAGGAAGTGTAACAGTAAGTGGTGATTTCACAGGTAAGGAAAATAAGACCTTTAAAGTTGAGATAACATCTACAGGACTTAAAGATTTAGCCGAAGCTACCTATGTATATTCTCTAGCTTCTGATGGAGAACAAATCGGCGAAGAGTTATCACTAAAAGATACAGCTAATGCAACGGATAAAGAACTAGGAGACGGAGTTAAAATCACTTTTGGACAAGGAAAATACAACCAAGGAGACACTTTCTTGATACCTTGTACAGCCCCAGTTACTGAATCTGAATTTGTATATACCATGACCTCTAAGGATTATGGAGAAGAAAACAACTTAATATCGCACAAATTAACAGATGGAGCATCACCTAAGACTAAATGCTTGACTATCCATGACGCTAAATTGGATAAGTACGAGATTTTCGATAATTTAGGTGGTGCTTTTTCTATCAAATATACAGGGGACCAAAAGTATGCAAGCCTATCTATCGTGTCAAATGGTAAGGGCGATGCAATAAAACTTCAAACCTATATTGGTGAAAATGCAGAAAGTGCAAAGGTTGATATAGACCTCAACTTAGATCCTACACAATACAGGAATGTAAGAAGCCTAGCAATTTACTTGATGGGCTACGAAAACTACGAAGTAGAGCCGGTAAAGACAGTTAACAGTGAATTGTCTGTAGTTGACTTAGATTTTTACGACAAAATCGAAATTACAGAAACTACCCCAATTACAGCAGTCTTAAGAGATATCAAGAAGACAACAAAGAGTCAATCAGAATTGGTAGAAGTAACCATCATCAATAGAGAGGTGTCAAACTATAACGATTATCCATTCACTCTACTTTCAGGAGGCACAGAGGGCAGACAAGCTAAGTCCTTTATTAATTTCTTAGATAAATTAGGAAAATACGATATCGACTACATTGTTCCACTTACAGATGATGTCGGAATAATCGCCGAATGTAGAGAGCACGTAATTAAAATGAGTGAAAGATATGGCAAGGAAAGAAGACTTGTATGCGGTGCCGCTAATAATATGTCGGTTCAACAGCAAGTAAATTTCAAGGCTCAAATCGAACATGAAAGAGTGCAATTTGTAGGTCAAGGATTCTATGACTTTAACAAGAAGTTATATCCAGCTTTTATCCACGCTGCTATGTATGCAGGTAGATTCGCATTCTTAGGTGTAGAAAGTGCTACATCTGACGTATTTAACTATCTAGAGCCAGAAAAGACTTATTCAGAAGAGGAAAAGAACAAGCTAATTGATAACGGTGTATTGTTTGACGATATGGTGGCAGGCAGAGACAATCAATTCACTTTCTATCCAAAGTTAGTATGGGATTACACTACATTTGCACAATATAATGACCCACTCAAAGTGGAAAGATCAACAGGTGCAATTGCAGACCAACTATCTAAAGAGATTAGGAAAGAGCTTGATAAAATGCTTACTGGTAAGCTAACACCATTCTCTGTACTAGAATCAGCAAGAAATAGGGCTATATCAGTACTTCAACAATATAAGAAAGACGGAATAATAATCGCTTATAAGAATGTTAATATTTCAAAGAAAAATGACAGAGTGTATCTATCTTTTGATGTCGCTCCTACAGAGGTAACTAACTTCACATTTATCGATATTACATTCTACAGCGAAGAACTATCCATCATGGACGAAGAATATTAGGAAGGTGAAGATATATGGCAAGTGCAGAAAAACAAACAGTCGTTACTGGTGCAACCGTCCTATTGAAAATCAAGGGACAAGTAGTAGGTAGGGCACAATCTTTAGACCCTAGAATATCATATGGTACAGAGGGTGTATATGAAATAGGTTCTATTATGCCACAAGAGCATGTTCAAAATAGATATGAAGGTACCTTCACACTAGAAAGGTACATGTTAAGAGAAACAGACTTAGCGGACGTTGGATATATAGGACTTGGAGAAGATATCCTAAAAAAAGATGTTCTTGACATCGAAGTAATTAATAAGTGGGATAACAAGACCTTAAGAGTATATAGAGGTTGTACTTTTAGTGATTACACTACAACTATAAGAGCTAATGCTATAGCAGGCGAAAATGCTACAGTACAATTCTTATCATGCGATATGGGGGCTTAATAGATGCAAGGATTTCAAGAGTTTACAAATCTTAATTCTAGACAAAAAGAAATAAACTTTAAAACAACTATTCAAGGTAAGGAAGTGGAGGGGACTTTCGTTGTAAAGTTCCCTTCTTTAAGAGATAGGATAGCTATTGAAGCTAAATTGTCAGAAATACTAGGCGGAGCAGACTTAATTAATATTAAAACAGACGCTTATATGCTAGCGGAAGGTATTTGCTATCTAGAAAGATTGATTGTTAAAAAGCCAGATTGGTTTAACCTAGAAGCAATCGACGATCCAGACACTATTATTAAATTATACAATGAGGTGCTAGCCTTTATAAATTCCTTTCGAAGCAAAGATGAAAGCGATGAACCTAAAGGAGTTAGCGGTCAATCCATGGATAAGGAGCCTATGGAAAGCAAGTAACATCTTAGGTTGTTCAATTTTTGATGATAGGTTGGCAGAATATACCAGGTATGACTTAGAGTTGATGGGTTGGTTAAAATACTTTGACAATCCAGACAATATTGAGAAATATAGAAGGAGCTTTAGCGACCCAGAGTTTGAAGACTGGTGGAACGAAGAAGCCCCAGCAGTCGAGAAGAAGAAGGTTGATGTAAGTAATGAAGATGAATGGGAGGAGGTGGACTTAGATGAGTAATATTAAGATTGATGTTGAAGCGAATACTAATCCAGCTAAGCAAAGTCTTTCTAATTTGCAAAAGAATATTTCTGATGTGCAAAAAAATGCCGGAAATATCGGAGTAGGAGCAAATGTAGGTAGTACAAGCAATCCAGATTTTAAAGAGTTTGCAAGCAAAGACGATAACGTAGACGACTTAACGGAAGTTATAAGAAGATTAAGTAACAATATAGATAAGCTTGGACAGAATATTAACAGTTCAAGTTCTATAAATAATTTAAAAAGTTCACAAAAAAGTTCACCTATTCCCGAAAGTCAAGAAAAATCTCAAAAAAATGATTCATCGTTTGGTGGATTATTTAGTGGATTAACTAAAGGCGGCTTTGCTATTGGAGCAGGCAAAGCCATAACCTCCTATTTTAATCAAGGATCTAGACAAGCTGCTAATTACGAGAAGAACGCCTTAGATATATATAATCGTGTAGGCGTATACGGTAATGATTTTAATAGAGCGAGAAAAGAAGCGAGCGACTTAGGCAAGAATTATGGAGTTGACACCGGACAAGTGATGGGATTACAAGACACCATCATGAGGGGTGGATTCTATGGTAATAATGATTTACAAGAATCTTCAAAGGATATGATGGAAACATCATTAGCCTTTGGTATCAACTCAAACACTCTAGGTTCTGACTTTGCCGAATTAAGAAAGCGAAGCTTTGATAATATAAGTTCAAAAGACTACACAGATGCCATTGGCACTAACGTTGCAGCTAGTGGCATGAAAGGTAGGGAAGATGAAGTAGCAAGAAGCCTTGCAGATATAACAGATATTATCACAAAAGGCAAGCTTGAAGTTACATCATCTGACTTTGAAATGGCGGCAAGTCTACAAGCTCAACTAGCAAGACAGAATCCAGCCTTAAAGGGAGATAAGGCAGCTGAACTTGTAGGTAAAATGCAAGGTGGCTTTAACGCTAAGGATACCATGACCTTAAGAATGTTTGGCTATGGTGAAGAATTAGGTTATGGAACACACGGCTTATACGAAGCTAGGAAAAGAGCTGAACAAGGATTCTCAAATCCAGAAGGAATAGCTTCATTATCTAAAAGGTTAAGCAGAGAGACTCATGGCGATACAGAAATGCAATCCCTATGGTTGCAGGATCACATGGGGGTCAATACCGAAGAAGCAGATGAGATAGTCAAGCTACTTAATAGCGGTGGTCCAGAAGATTTTAAGACTATTCAAGAAAAGTATGGCAAAGGTGGAGATAAGCAAGAACAGCTAGACTTTGCTACTAGCTCAAAAGCCCTAGAAGACTCTAACTTCCAACTAAACAAAGCAGCCGCTAATATGGATGCAGGGAATAAAGTCAATGAAATAACAGCCCCAGCTAAACGAGTTTATAACAATATGCCAGGATTTATGCAAGGCGGCACATCAATGATGGGTCAAGCCCTTGTAAGTGGCGGATTGTTTGCAGCAGGAGCTAATATACCTAGACTTTTACTTAATAATCTAGGCAAGGGTGCTAAAGTTAGTACTGGTGTTAATACAAGCATATTAGGCAGTGCTAGTAAAGGCGTTCAAGGATCTAAGGTATTAAATGTATTCTCTAAATTTAAGAATCCTACTATAGCAGAAGAAGCAGGAAATGTCGGTAAAGCCGCAGGATTTGTCGGGAAAAATGCCGGGAAAATCACAAAAGGCTTAGGTATAGCTGGTACAGCTATAACCGTTGGAACCTATGGTTATGAGGCTTACAAGAACTTTAAGAAAGGCGATAATCGAGAAGGTTTTGGCTCAATTGGTGCTGGTGTAGGTACACTAGGAGGCGGACTTGCAGGTGCCAAAGTAGGTGCTGCAGCAGGAACGCTTGTAGGAGGACCTATCGGAACAATTGTCGGCGGAGCTATAGGAGCTATAGGCGGTGCATTTGCTGGAGATAAGATAGGCAGAAAAGCAGGTAGAGGTGTAGCTAGTTTAGCAACAGTAGAAGCTAACTCTCTTCACAAAGATAAGAAAGACAAAGACCTTGTAAGCCGTAAAGAGCTTGTAGTAAAAAGAGAAGAACAATTATTAGATCGACTTGAAGCAGGCGACTTATTTAATATTAATATCGATAACAAACAAGAAGAAAAGAAAAAGTATTCGACCGGCACGAACAAGAAAGATGGTTCAAGCTATGCAGACAAGAGGAATCAGTATGCCTTTAATAAAGCTAATGGATTGTCGGTTGATACAGGCCCACTTCAGGGCAGTGAGAACTTTGATAAAATTTGGAATTATTTTAAAAAGCAAGGATTTTCAGACCAGGGAACAGCAGGAATTATGGCTAACTTGCAAGCAGAGTCCGGACTTAATCCAGCTCAAAAACAACTTGGTGGAGGTCCAGGTAGAGGATTAGCTCAATGGGAAGGTCCTAGATTTGACAGCCTTGTAAGCTATGCTAATTCAAGAGGCACTGATTGGACAGATCTTAAGACTCAATTAGACTTCTTGATGAAAGAGATGAGTTCTGATTATTCTTCTTCTTTCTATGATTCGTTTAAGACTTCTAGTAACGCCTGGCAGTCCGCCGCTGATTTTGAAAACATCTTCGAAAGACCAGCGCAGAATCATAATGCAGAAAGAGGGCAAATTGCTAATCAAATCCTAGAACAAGGAAAGAATGTAGCTTCCCCAATTCCAGCAAATCCTAAATATAAACCTAAGATAAGTTCTTACGCTATAGGTACAGATAGAGTTCCAGAAGACCAACTAGCCTTTATCCATAAAGATGAAGCGGTATTAAGCAAATTTGATGCAAAAGAGTACAGGGAAAATAATTATTCTAACGAAACAAACGGAACTTTAAACCTTAATGTTAGTATAAATGGAGCCGAAGGAGATATGGAGGAAAGATTAAAAGCTATAATCATGTCAGCAATAAAGCAAATTTCCACCAATCAACAAAAGTTCAAGTTGAATCAAGTATATCAAAGAAAGGCTAGGTGATTGATTGTACACACATGTAAGCAACCCCTATTGTAAGATTAAATTTGCCACGGAAGAAGGGAATCTTGAAATATTCCAGCTAGCTAATAGTACGACCGAGGATAATTTAGACTTTGATATATTATCAGTTAATACTACCAGGGATATAGGTGCCGATGATTGTGCTACATTCTCAATAGTTCTAGCTTTCAAGCAAGAATGGTACGATAAAATACATTCTTGCGATTTGGTGATAATTGAATTAGGACGTGGCGAAGATAAAGGGACTATATTATATGGAATGGTAGATACTAGCTATAAGTCCTTAGTCTATGTAGACTTATCACCTAAAAGAGTTATTAATATTACAGGACGAGGATTTAATAAAGCTTTTATGCAATTTGATATAGGGGCAGTACAAGAAATTAATGCTTTTTACACATATTGCGGTTTTTATAAAGGGCAAGACGCAGTAATAGATCAAAACTCACCATCCCAATTAATCAAAACTGTAATTGATTTCTATTTAGACAAAGGAATTGACCTTAAATTTGCCAACGGCAAGTCGTTTAAAGATTATTTTAATGCCATTTATTTGGAAAATGCTAGGCAACAAGAAGAATCATTAGGAAATAACTTTAGTGCTTATGAATTTCAAGGAAGTTTATGGTCCTATTTAAAAGAGCTAAGGAATGCCCCTTTTAATGAATTATTTTGGGAAATTGTAGACGAGAAGCCTACTCTAATATCAAGGCCAACACCTTTCAACCCTACAGATTGGCAAGCTTTGACTTTATATAAAATTGATGATAAAGATGTCATGGACGAAGAATTAGGAAGGTCAGACCTTGAATCCTACACCGTTTATTCAGTTAAAGGCGAAAGCTTAATAACTGATTTCGACCAATTATTTGGACCACCTATATGGTATAAGCCTTTTTACAAAAGATATGGACTTAGAAGACTTCAAGTAACCAGCAAATATGCAAGTTCAGGAGCTTATGGACCAACAGGTGATAGCGAAGGCAGCGGTGAATGGGACGTTGGTATTCACGAAAAAAACGATTATGAGAAAAGTTTAGAAGATTATAAGAAAGAATACGACGTACAGGAGACGGAAAAGGCGATAAGTGATGCAGAAGAAGCCGCAAAATCTAAGAAGATCACAGACAACAAGGTAAGGCAAGAAACGCATTATCACGGCGGATCAAAAGATGAACTTAATTATAAAAAGAAAAAACTAAAAGAAGAAATAATCGAAGATAGCAAAGAAGAAGCTAAGTCCAATATGGAAGAAGTGATAAGTGAAGCCAACAAGCAAGACGATTCCCAGGTATCACAAAAGACAATTGATTTATTCAATTGGAATATTAAAAATTCTATGATGGAAAACGGCAGTTTTATAGTAAGGGGAGATACAACTTACAAGGTAGGTTGTAGGCTATTGATAGAGTCAAGCAACATGGAATACTATATCGAAAATGTAAGCCATAATTTTGTATATAGCGAAGGTTGGAAGACGACCCTTCAAGTAACTAGGGGATTTGAATTTGGCAAGAGATTTACCAATCCATGGAATCAATGGACTATGATAAGCGTTGAGGATATGTCAGAAATATCAGGAATAGATTATTCATCTATGGATATTCCCGCTGCTTATGGACAAGGTGCTAATGATGGCTTTGTCCCAATCAAATATTCAGACCCTACAGGATTTAGAAGAAAGATAGGAGCTATTGCAAGAAGCCACGCAGGCGAAGAATATGATATGGGATCGTTGAGAATGAATGACGGTATATCAGATTGTTCTAGCTTGGTATACAAGGTAGCCATGGAGGCGCAAGGTAGAGATTGGCACGGTACATGGGCACCGGCTACATATACCATGGTTAAAGACGGTGAAGCAATGAAGCTTTGGTATAGCATACCCCTTAGCGAAGTACAACCGTGGGATATACTTCTTAGAGATGGGCATACCGAGTTCTTGTCAGATGATGGCAGAACGTTTGGAGCACACGATTATGGAATACCTTCCGGTCCAGGAAGGCAGTATAGCCCAGCAAATTGGACAAGTGCACTAAGGATATATGGATTATAGGAGGCTTCATGAGATTACAATCTAGCTTAGGTGATGTTAAGTATGGAGGACGTGAAGACGTCGACAATCACGGAAAGCTTGTAATAGGAACAGTAACAAGAGTATATGATAAGAATGGTTCAGCAGATGTTATGTTACAATCTGGTTCGTTTATGGGGGATAATCAGATTACAAACGGCATTGTAAATTCTTGTATCCAATTAGAAAGTTTCTCCGGATATGATGAAGAAACAGACACATACTATGGTGATTACACCCCCTTACAAGTCGGTCAAAGAGTGGTAATAGCCTTCATTGGTTCAGAGAAATATAAGCCGATTATCATAGGCAATCTCCCTACGTGGAATAAGAATAAGACTAATGTTAATCCTAGAATAGATGCTTATGGAGAAGGCGCAGGGGCCCGTGGTGAAAGTTGCAGAGTGAATTTAGACCAATCCTATTCTTACAAGAATGGGAATGGTGAGTATGAAGAAGTAGAAAGTTCTTGTGCTTTTAAAGTAGGAAAGATTCACAAAATGAGCGACCACAGAGAAGATGGATTTAACTTTCAGGATTTGACACTTAGGAACAAGAACACTAACAAGACAATCCGACACGATTTACACACTAGCTTAATTGTGCCCTTTAATTATCTAAGAGTAACTAAAGATACAGTAAAAGATAGTACAAAGGCTAAATATAACAGATGGTATCATGATGCACAGTTAGGTATAACAAGATATTCGCAAGATACACCTAATTTCCTATTTACAACCGGAATAGATGAGGACCAAAACTTCGAAATAAGGGTACAGCCTAAGACATACAAGAGACTTAGGAGAGATAATGAGCCTAGAGTGTATGATAGAAGAACCTTAAGAAAATCCGAATCTAAAATCATGAAGAAATTCTTTGAAGAAAATCCTAATCCAGAAATGATACCACCAGATATTGAAGAATTTACAAACTTTAGAATGGAAAAGGACGGAACCTTATCTATATTTAGGCAAACGGAAAAAGGTCAAACTAAGTTATCCTTTACAGATGAAGGAATAGTTTTAGAAACGTCAGAAGATGTAGATTTAAAAACTGAACAAAAAGTCAAAATCCAGGCTAATAAAGATGTTGAAGTTAATACAAAAGGAGATGTTAACTTAAATTCAGAAAAGAGCATTAATTTAAGTGCTAATGAAAGAATAAGCTTAAATGCTCCTAAGATTGTACAGTACAAAGAAGTAAATGTATCTGTTGGAGAATATGATAGCGAACCTATGAGGTTTAAGGATCCAGGAGAAACAGGAACAGGAAATAAGAATGGCCTTGAATGGTAATGCTTACAATGGCAGTAATGGACTTAAAAGAATGGAAATGGAGTATAAAGGTCAATCATATGTATTTGACTTAAACCCCGAAACTTATGACTTAAAGATACCTAACAGAGTCAATGTACACTACACCAAAGTTGGTGCTGTAGTGGATTTGTTTGGATCAGGTCTTAAAGAGCTTAATATAATTGGTACTACAGGTTATAAGAGTACAGGAAATGATAGAGAGCATGGATACAAGAAATTCCTTGCTTTAAAACAAACTATGTTAGGAGTTATGGACGATATAGCAGATGGCAGACCAGTAAATGATTTTTTAAATTTCTACAATCATACAGATGGAGAAGCCTATGTAACAGTACCTATAAGGCTTAACATATCAAGGAATGTTAATCAGCCTTTGATATATAAGTACGATATACAATTATACGTCTTAAGGCGTGTAGGAGATGGAGTAGAAAGCCCTACAATTCAGGTTATTGGTAATCCATTGGGAAGTCCTAATACTGTTTCAAAAACAATAAAAGAAAGAGATATAATCGAAAAGAATGATACAGATGATTCGAAGTTTAGCAATGTAAACATAACAGAGGATTGATAACATGATCCAATTAATTAAGAATTTATCACCACTTGTAGGTTGCAAGGTTGACTCATATAAATGGTGCCCTTCAACCGCTTATCAAGTATGTAAGGACTTAAGGTTAGCTTCTTTGATATGCTTAGATGTAAGCAATGACAAGTATTACAAAAGTGGTATAAAGTACAAATTTGAAAATAAAATAACTATTAGTACCTATAATATCCATAAAAAAGTTATGGAAATGGACGAAAGTATCTTAGATACGTCTTATTTCATTCAAAACCAGGCCTTTAACACTCTTCCTAGTGATGTTAAAAGTACCCTATCAATTAACGATATGTTATTTTTCTATGCTATAAATAAATATAAGAATGATAGTGCTATAATTGATTGTTTAGAGAGTCTACACAGCATTAAGCAACTGGAACTATATAATTATATACTATTTATAATTTTGGACTCATACAGCTTAAGATATGAGCTATACAAGCATTATATCTTAGGACTAGAAATTGATTATGGGGAGTTAAGACAAGAAAGATTAGGTAGGCTAATAAATAATGTTTATTATTTGAAAGACAAGCTAGAAAGCTACGATTTGAACAAAACAACTGACTTAAACAACCATTTAACCACTCTATTAACCAACCTTTTATTGATTAAAAAGAAACTAAAAAATGAATTTATAGAGGTGGGCGAGATATGAGAGGACTTATAACGCATAGGATAGAATTAGGAGATTCCTTACAAAGGATAGCTAAAAAATATGGTATTGACGATTGGAGAGAAATCGTTGAAATCAACCAACTAGATTCTCCATACATTGATTCAGTCCACCAAGAAGAAATTGACTATCAGGATAAGAATGTAGTTAGATTAGGTGAGTACTTGCTAATACCGACTAGCGAAGCTTATTCTATATCTAACAGTAAGGATAAGGAGGAAATTGAATCTGTAGCATATGGCATGGATTTAGATTTATACCATAACAAAACAGTCGATCACGATGTAAAAGGCCATGTAGAAGCTAACCAATCAGACGTTGATATTGTTAAAGGGCTTGATAATCTAGGCCAGCAATTATTATCCAGACTATCCGTTGAAAAGGGGAGCTTATTCATGCACCCCGAATTTGGGTCAAGATTAAGTAGATTTTATGGCAAAAGATACACACAAGAAAATATTAATAAGATAATATTTGAAGTTGAATCTTGCCTTAGATCAGACTTTAGAGTCAAAGATATTAAAGACCTTAATGCAGATGTTGTTGATGGGCAAGTTATTGTGAAAGCTAAGGTTATACCGATAGAACCAGGCAAGCCCTTTGATTTTAAATATATATTATAGGAGGTGATGTTATGGCTTTTAGGATTAAGGGAGCTAATGGGATATTAGAAGAACTTATCAACTGGGTATCTTCTAGGACTGATAAGTTAACTGACTTTAACGTAGGTTCAGCTACTAGAACCCTACTTGAATCTGTAGCTTTGCAAGCAGAAGAATTTTATTACGATTTAAAAAAAGGCATTGAGCACGCTATTAGAAATAGTTGTTACAATGCTTTTTCATTTGACAGAAAGCCCGCTACAAGAGCCGAAGGCTATGTTACAGTGTTTTATGATGAGCCTTTATATCAAGATATGTTAATACCAAAAGGAAGTTTATTTCACACTGGAAATAACAGGCTTAAGAAGGAATATTATAGAACTACTGAAAATGTTAAGGTATTGGCAGGTAGCAAGTCAATAATAGTCAAGGTAGAAGCTGTTGAAGTAGGTAAAAGAGGTAATGCTGTAGCTGGAGAGATTTGCAAAATGCAGATGGGAGCGGCCAATATTAAGAACGTTGCTAATACCAACGATATTGTAAATGGAAAAGATAGAGAAAGTGAAGCTAGTAGAGCACAGAGATTTAAAGAGTATGTACATACTCTACAAAGAGGTACTGCGGAAGCTATAGCCTATGGAATAAAGCAAGTACCAGGCGTAAGTGGAGTATATATCGACGATAATTATATAGGCTTTGTAATAGCTTACGTGCATGATAAGTCAGGAAATTTAAGCGATGAACTTAAGTCAGATGTCCTTAAAGCTGTTGAAGAATATAGATCAGGTGGAATTGAGGTAGCTATCAAGCCTACGGTTAAGAGAGTTGTTGATATAGATAATATTAAAGTTGTATATCGAGAAGGAGTTAATGATGTACTTTATGACTCTATGATAACAGTAGCCATCAAGGAGTACTTGGGAAATATGAGAGTATCTCAAAGCCTTAAATATTCATCTTTGCTAGCTTATATATATGATTCATATAGTGAAGCAATATCATATGTCGATATAGCTAATTTAAAAGATATTGATATTAGAGAGAACGAGATTGTAAGACCAGGGGTAATAGCTGTTAATACTACCATTGCTAAGCTTACAGGCAAAGAAAAGAGCTAACAATGAAGTTACAGTTGTTAAACTCAATATACTACAAATCATTATTAGCCTTATATAAACTCAACGTAGATGGTGATGGAAGAGCTAAAAGCATATTAATAGATTCTATATTCCAATCATTGGTAATCCAAAAAGATGGATTAAACCTTGCTATATTAGAAATGGCCCTTGATACTGCTACAGATGATTGGCTTGATTATTGGGGTAACACTTTTAGAGTCCCTAGAGACTATAAAGAAGATGATGATAAGTATAGAGAACGTATCATTGCCGAGATTCTGATGCCTAAGAATACCCTTGAAGGCTTAAAGACAGCAGCTGCAAGGAAGATAAATAAAGATAATAATGAAGACTTAATACCAGAGTCTATTAGGATTTTTGAACCGTGGACAGAATTAATAAAGCTTGATGAAAGAGGGTATCTAGATGGATCGGGGAGATTAATATCTTACGACTATTGGATATACTCTGTAATTGATATAGCCTTACCAGATTCTAACCATATAACACCAGATTTAATTAAGTATTTGAATAGGATTAAGGCAGCAGGTGTCAAGGTTGTATTCTCTGTTACCCCTAGATGGGATATTATAATAGATCATGATAGAGCTATTAGAAATACACATGTTTACAATAAAATCTATCGTGAACACTTTATAGAAGTAAATAACGTTAATAATTACGCTTTTACAACTTTACCATTAGGTAAGTTAGATAATATTCTTGAAGATCTAACCAATTGTATTCTAGATGGAGAAGCTATCCTAGAAGGCAAGCAATTAATTTATTGGGACGGATTGGATAGGATTAGAAATTATGAGGTTACCGGAGTGTTAAGGAACCACTTAGGTGGGATATTATCATTAGAAGATTATTGTATCTTGTTAGGCAAAGAAAATCCTACATTAGAAGAAGCTTATGCCCTAGAAGAAGAATCATTTGTAGCTAATAGAGAGAAGGAAGGAAGGCTAACTATGACACTTAAACCTATTGAAATTAAAACAGAAAGGATAAAGTAACATGGCTATTAATACAGTTAGTACCAATATACATGAAAGATTGCCTATTATCACAAATACCGCTCATTGCTCACGAGCTTTAGCTTTTGTAGAACAAGGAAATATTTATATAGGTATTGGAAAAACAAGCCCATGGAAAGGGGAGAATGAAGAAGGCTTTGTACCACCAGAACCAGATTTGAATGCAGAAAACCTTGATGAACTAGTAGGATTGAAGAAAGCGGATAGAGTTTCTTTGGTAATGCCAGATCAATACGGAGACATTGAATATGCTAAGATTAAATTTAAGACCTTATCTAAAGATGAAGCTTTGAGGGAAAAAGCAAGGTGGGTGCTTATAGAAAGCACAATTTATTTTGAAGAACTACCACCAGTCCCTTATAGACAAATTGGAGTATTTTCCAGAGTCCAAGCTAAAGACGGAAAAGAAAAGAATAAAGTATTAATGCCAAACGATATTAAAGACGTTGGAATCCTTGAAGTCTTAGCAAATAGAAAGGTTACTACACGTCAATCAGACACAAAAGACACTTACTTTATGGTAATTGAGTGTTAATAAGGAGAGTTTATGGCAGAAGATTATAAGAATTTAGATATATCACAAGCCCCATATTATGATATAAACCTAGATAATAACTATACACAGTTGTTGTTCAGACCAGGTATGCACTTGCAAAATAGGGAATTAAATGAATTACAAAGCACCTCTAAAAGAATTGTCAAGAACATAGCAGACTGCTTCCTAAAAGACGGGGATATCAAAAGTGGTGCTCAAATATTAATAGAAGATATTAAAGGAAGTATCGAAAAAAAGATAACCGTTACAGATGGAAAGATTTATCTGAATGGAATTGTTAGAGATTTTTATAAACAAAGCGTAACAATTCAAGGTAAAGGACTAGAATCAATTGGCATAAGACTAGAAAGCGAAGCTGTACAATCAATTGATGATGATAGACTAGTATCACCAGCAAGTGGTACACCTAACTTCGGCTTACCCGGTGCGGATAGATTGAAGGAAAGCTTAACACTTACAGCTAATGATGATAAGGCAACAAGTATATATCTAATCCAAGATGGTAAGCTTGTTACTAACGACAAGAAAGATGAAGATGTAGTATTTAATAAATTCTTAGCCCTACTTGCTAGAAGGACTTATGATGAATCCGGACATTATAAAGTAAGGGGCATGGAGTTATCGCAAAAAGCCCAGTCAGACAAAGAAAATCTATACCTCAATTTATCAAAGGGTAAAGCTTATGTTAAAGGTTGGGAAATTGAGAAACAAACAGCAACCACAATTCCTATACCAAGGGCTAAGGAAACAAGAAGCATAGTTGCCGAACCTAAGATTTACCAAAATGGTACAAAGAGATATTTGCTAAATAATAATCCAGTATCTAAGATTAATAGATTAGTTGCAGTAATTAAGGTTAATACAAGATTAACAAGGCAAGGGTCAGTCAACGGTACAGATCCTATACCAAGTCAATACACACCAGTTGCTGAAATACTATCAATTAAACAAGCTAACACTAGTACAACTTATAGGAAAAATACTGATTATGTATTAGAATCAGACACTATAAGATGGCTAAGTGGTGGGAAACAACCAGACTTAGGGGCAAGTTATGAGGTGGAATTTACTTATAACAAGACAATGATAATGGGAGTTGATTATAAGCTAACAGTTGACAATGGCTTGTATTATATTGAAATACTCAATAAAGACATACCAGTTGATAGAAGCACAATGAATGTAGATTACACATTCTATCTCCACTATATAGCGAGCATAACTCTTGATGATAGCGGAGTTCTAAGAGCAATACCAGGTCAATATGATACCGTTGATAATGTAGCTCCTGCTGATATTACAGATCAAGATGTATTGTTATTAGGTTATGCTCACGTAGCCCCAATAGATGATGTATTAAAGATTACTAACTCTAGGAATTTAAGGTCAGATATGGCAAGGATCCAAAGAATGTTTGAAAGACTAGAAGACATGGAACTCAATCAAGCTATCACCGACCTAGATAAAGAAGCCCTAGAGGGTGAGGAAGCGACACAGTTAAAGGGTATATATACCGACGGATTTATAGGATTTACAAAATCAGACATCAATCACCCTAGCTATAGTGCAAGTATTGATGTAACAAACAAAGAGTTAACATTAGGATATAAACTATCGACAAACAAATTAAGCGTTGATAAAGATAACTCTAAAGATTATCAAGAATATGAAAGAATTGTAACGGCTAGGGGAACAGAGATAGAAGGCGATAAACAACCTTACGCTACAAGGGCTCATAGAATCAATCCTTATACAGTATTCCCACAAACACCTAGTCTTAAGATATATCCCCAAGTCGATAATTGGATTGAAACTAATAGCGTTGTATTGAGAGAAAATGGCGGAACAGAGGTATCTTACAATTCTATTAGAACATCTACTGGAAAAGATGGTAAGTTAAAAAGATGGCATGATTGGAAACAAGGTCTAACTACACAAAGCACCACAGCTTCATCATATAATACAACCTCTACAGATGTTGATGTTACAGATAGTGCTATAGAGTATATGAGACCTATTGAGATAACAGTAACAGGTTCAAGATTCTTCCCTAGACAAGACAATATAAAGGTTATTTTTAACGATATACCGGTCGAAGTTAAACCGGCTTCAAGTACTTACAAAGGATCTAATGGATCCCTCATGGCAGACAGTAATGGAGTAGTGAAAGGTACGTTCAAAATTCCTAAAAACGTCAGGTGTGGAACTGTAAATGTTCAAGTTTATGCCAATGAGTTTCCGACTCTTAAAGGCGAGACTGCTTTTACAGCAAACGGAACTTTAAAGACTACAACTACAACCTACACAACTACAACTCATACAACCTACACAACGGTATATACTACACGTTGGTCGCAGGTATATGTAGACCCAGTAGCTCAAACCTTTGGAGTCATTAAAGATCAGATGTTACAGTCTATAGGCTTATATTTTGCTAGCAAAGATAGTAAGCATGATTTAAGAGTTCAAATAAGAACTTGTGATAACGGTTATCCTAGTCAAGAAATATTAGCAGAGAAGGTAATTAATCATAATGATATCAAGACAAGTGATGATTCTTCCGCTCAAACTAAGATAGTATTTGATAATCCGATATATCTAAAAGCAAACGAACAATACGCTATAACAGTCTTGTCAAATTCGCCTACAGCAAGTATTTATGTACAAGAACTAGGTAAGAAAGATTTATTTTCAAAGAAAATTGTTTTAGAGAATCCATATGTGCCAGGACTAATGTTTGAATCTTCTAACGCCATAGCATGGAGTGCAAAGCAAGATTTTAATCTTAAATTTGACTTATTTATCAGTGATTATGTTAAGAAGTCAACCGTATATTTTAACTCTGTTAAAGGTATAGAATACGATGCTATTAATTTGTTAGCTGATACATCTGTGCCGCTTGATTGTACGTTGGAATGGGAGTACTCAACGGATAATTCTAAAACCTGGTTGCCAATAGCGATCGAGAATAAGATGGACCTATTTAAGAAGGTAGATAATGTTACTGTAAGGGCTCAAATGACAACAAAAGGGAATATATCACCAGCTATAGCCCTTGATAGTTTGTTATTAGTTGGAACCTTAAACGACACAAAAAGTTCCTATGTATCACGAAACATTGTAACAGATGCAAAGTATACAACAGTTAAGGTTGTTGTTGATGTATATGCACCTAGTGGTACGGGGGTATCATTTAGTTATGCAACAGATAGAGATGGCAATGCCTGGAAAAAACTAACCCAGCAAGGCGATGGCAAGGTTAAAAAAGTCGGAGGATATGTAGAGTATACTTACACAGCTACCGAATCAAGCGGACAAACTAACTTTAGAGTCAAGGTTGATTTATCTACTAACAATAGAGCTATCAGGCCTACAGTAAGACGTCTCAAATGTATCATGAAGTAGGTTGATATGGACTATAGAGTAAATGAGGTAGGAGCCTTAATATTTAAGCCTAAAGAAGATAAGGTTAATCTAAAAGATTTAATAGAAATGATTAATAGGCTTGATGATAGAGTTAAAATTTTAGAAAACGAAATAAAAGAATTAAAGGGAAAGGGTAACTAATATGTTTGGTTATCCTTTTAAAATGGTGATTATATGGATAAATTAACTAAACAATCCCCATTATTTGATATAACAAAAAGAATAAATGAGATAATAGACGAGCTTAATAACAATAGCGAAATCTACAAGAACTTTAAGCCAGATATTAAAGGGGACTTTAAGAAGACCTATACTGATAAGTCAATACCTACAACATATGAAGCACAAATTATGGGCTTGTATAAGATAGAACTTAAGACAGAACGTGCCAGCTTAAAGTTGGAGTTGTTTAGAAGTGGAAAGTCAGAAATCGTCTATTTAGATATCAATAATAAAGTCCTTAATAACGTCTTTATGTCCAAGGGAGACAAGGTTATCCTAAAAGAAAGCAGCTTAGTATCAACTGATAGTGTTATTATAAGCCTTGAAATGAATATACTGGATGCATTCGTGGATCAATATGAAGCGGTTAAGAGTAATATTGAAGTTGTTACAAAGATATCCAGCGAATCTTCTAAGCAATTTGAAGAAATGAGAAATACTATTCAAAATTTCTACACGAGCATAGACTTTGAACCTGTTACAAAAGTGGAATTAAAAGCGTTAATAGATAGTTTAGGGGCTTAGATATGGAAAAATCTTATAGAATAAAAGTAGATATGAAGAAGAACAATGGGCTATATAGCGGCTTTGTTCAATATGACAATAAAAGCAATATTTTATATGTCAGACTAACCGATGGAATCAAGGTATTAGAGGTTAGAGATTATGAAGAGATATATTGCTTGATACTAAGACCAGATGCTGAGTTATTAAAGATACCTTGCGAGCTATCAGATGATAATAAGATATTAAAAATCATGCTTACAGATGGTGTCCTTTGTAAGAGTGGAACACTGGAGTGTGAGATAAAGATAGTAAACAAGGATTTTGTTTTAACAAGCGGAGCCTTCTATTTGAGAGTTAGAAGGGGCTTGGGGAAAGGAGGCGAGAATTATATCTCAAACCCTTTTCTTGTAAGCCGTGATGGAAAAGATGGCCACACACCAATTGTAGGAATTGATTTTTTCACGGAGGAAGACAAGCAAGAAATGATCGAGCGAATCGGGAAAATGAGCGTAGCTAGGATCACAGAAGATGATATAGCTAAGATGTTTTAAGGAGTAGTATTATGAGTAAGTTCTTAGATTTAATAGGCCTACAACACTTAATAGGATTGATTAAAGATAATTTTGTCCAAAAAGAAAGCGGTAAAGGCTTATCTAAAAATGATTATACAGATGAGGATAAACAAAAATTATCGACCCTAAAAACCTATAATGTAGCAACTACAGAAGAGGCGGGACTTCTTTCTAGTTCCAATCTTACTAAGATTAATGGACTTGAAGAAGGGGCAGAAAAAAATGTTATAACTAAAGTCAAAAGGAATGGAACCTTAGTTAATGTAAGTAACAAGGAAGTTGATATATCAGTTCCAACTAAGATATCAGAATTAGTTGATGATAAAGATCTTGTTAATAAAACCCAGGTGCAAAAGCTAATAAATGACGCTAAGCATATGAAGAAAGAAATAGTAGCAGAAAAGCCAGCAAGTGGTGATGAGAATACTATGTATCTTGTAGGACCAAAAGGCGATGGAAGCAATATATACGAAGAGTGGCTATTTGTCAACAATAAATGGGAAAAGATAGGTGATACAAGCACAACGATAGATCTAGATGGATATATAAGAGAAGAGGATTTAATATCAATATCTAATGAAGAAATTAATCAAGCAATGGGGGCTTAGCCTATGAAAGTACTTGATTTTGAGGGGCTAAAGCAGTTAGTCTCAAAGATAAAAGAATTGTTAAATAAGAAAGTTGATAAAGTCGAAGGCAAGGCCTTATCTACTAATGATTTTACAGATATGGATAAAAATAAGCTTGATATGTCAGATATTATTTATAATGGCAATGATATCTATAATGTTAAATTTGAGTATGAGAACGGCCAATTATTTATGATCCATGAAGAAAGGGGCAAGGTAATTGCTAATGATTTCTATAAAATCATGGTAAGCGGCGAATCATTCAGATTTAGAATTAAATCAAGCAGCGAAGGAATAATTTTATTTTATAGCCTAAAAGATGAGCAACTAAGATATGCTATACACGTTTATAAACACTTAAGAGACTATAAGATTGACTTTGGAAAAAATATCAATGAAGAGATGATTTTTACAAGCGTAACTATGCCGGAAGATGAAATATCTATTGTTAGAGAGGAGGGGCTATGATTGTTAATGAGAATTTATATGAAGGCAAAGCTACTTTAGAATATAGAGGCGGAGATAAAGAATATTATAATGGAGTATTTATAGAAGTACCAACATTGATTGATGGTGAAACTTATACTTTATCTTGTAATTTAGATAGGGTGAGTCTTGACGGTCAAGAGCTCGATAAAATTGTAAATGTAGGACCAGCACTTGCTAATGGAAATACTATATATGATAAGCCTTATGGATATACAAGGACTGATATATCAAGCAATGTAATTGTGTATACTTTTAAATATATACCAGAAATTAAATATATATGGGCTTTTGCAAATGATGGCAGAAAAACTAAAGTAAAAGCGATTTATTCAAACATCAAACTAGAAAAAGGAGAAGAAAAAACTCTATATATCCCAAATAAAAATACCCTAGAAATGGCTAAACGTCAATGTTTTATCGGGGGGGGACGTTCAAAGAGGTTTATCCAATCTAGTATCTACCCTAAGCAATCTTCTTTTAGGAAGGAGGTTGCAGCGTGAAAATTAATAGAAACTATTTGAAAAAATCTGGAAAAGTAGAAATAAAGATAACTGAATTAGATTTTGAAGATGTAAAAGATATACGTTTTTCAATCGAAAATGAATTTTGGGATGAATTTAAAAGCAATAAAAATGTTTTGTCATACTGGTTTGCACCTAAAGAGCCTTTAGAGACGGATAGAACATTTGTAGTGCATTATAGTCAAGCACCTTATTATCAATTTGGAACTATGTACTATCCTGCTGGGACTACAGTACCTAAGTTCTATAAGTTTATAATAGATAGTAAAAATATATCTGATTCTTATAAAAGTCCGAGTTTATTTATAAGATTTAAAGATGTAGACTTAGGTAAAACTTTTTATTTAACAAAAGGCAAATTAGAAATTGGTGATTATAGTTTATATACTCCAAGTATAAGTGAGCTAGAACCTAGCAAACAAGCCATTTTCCTAGCGGGGGGGGGTATTCAAGGAAGTGTATCCACTCTAGATTTAAAAGTGGTCGATATCGACCAGTTAAGTTTGGGGGTGCTTTATGTTAGTTAAGCACAACCTACTTCTTAATGGCGGACGACTTCAAAGCCCAGAATATGTATATGACAAGACTATGGCAAGTATTAGCGTAAAGGACAATAGAATATATGTAACTGATTTAAGAACATCTATGGCCGGATTTACCATAGATAAATTAAGAGAAAGTATCCTGGCACTAAATAATGATAAGACCTATTATATAGGATTTTTTGGAAGTGTAGATGGTAATATAGATATTTATAAGGGTCAATACAAGCCTTATCAGACTAAAGGCAATTTTAATTATATAGAATTAAAAGGTTCAGAAATTACAGGACCTATGCACATAAGGTCATATACAGGAGCTAATGTTATCCTAGAAAGCATTTGTCTTTTTGAAGAGGAAATAGGAGATATATTTGTATCATCTAAAGGAGACTTACCTAAAGACAAACAACCCTTACTACCACCCGAAGGAGAATACAAAGAAATACAACCACAGTAATTAAGAGAGGTTATCCTCTCTTTTTTATATAAAAATTTAAGAAAGGAAGTGATTAGCAATTGAAAAAAAGGATTTTAACGGAAGATGATAAAACCTCAATTGATACTTCTATCAATAAGCTTAACAGCAACTTTTCCAATGCAGATAAAACTGTTAAGCAAATCAGAGCAGATCTTAATACAACTAGTGATAAAGCAGCCAAATTAAGCACAAAGCTAAAAACTGTAGAAGGTGAAGCAACTAAAGCTAATAATCTAGCTACTCAAAACAAAAAAAATATAGAAAATGCTAATAATCAACTTAAGACTAAGTTAGGGTCTGGAGATGATATATCAAACTGTACAACTAACGGTAAGGCTATTAAGAGCTTAATAACTGATTTAAACACAAAGACAACTAATAATAGCAAGCTGACTAATGATGTTCATACAGGAAGAGCTATAAAATTTTGGATTGGCAAGCAGACTGAATATGATGCTATCGGCACTAAAGATGGTAACACTCTTTATCTAATTAAGGAATAAGGCAATGATTAATAAAGATAATAAAAAAATTAATGCTATTAAACTAGGCACGAATAATTGCAAGAGAGTCTATATTGGGAATGATTTAGTGTTTCGCCAAGGGAAGTGGGTGTTTTACAAGAAAAAAACTATTTATCAAGCAAGATATTCAGGCCATGATACTATATTAGTAGAACATCTTGATTATAGAAATGGCGGAAAGTTTTTAATTATGCTTAATGAGAAATCTTATGGTGGAGTTATGATATTAAGTAATGCAAAACCGTCTTTCTTTTTAGACTATAATAAAAACGAAAAAGATAACGCTGTTGTACTTGATATAAATAAACCAGGATATAATTATACTGTTACTATAAGAATGGGGAAATTTGATGTAAACAGGAAATTATTTTATAATTCTTTGATTTATGAAAAAGATATAAATATCGGAAATCCATATGGTATTAATGGATACGCTGATTATCCATATGGCGTAGATATAGATATATACAAATGGCAGGAGGAATAAACGTTGAAATTTAAACAAATAACAATCGGGGGGGGGTACTGAACATGATTACATAGTATCTCCCTTTTATAGTGCCATCGAAGAGGTGGGGCTATGATAAAGATTGCTAATGATATGATTAATAAAATTATGTTAGGTAATAACGAGATAGCTAGAGTGTATCTAGGTAATGATTTGATTTATCAGAATAAGAAGTGGGTGTTTCAAAAAAGTGGCAAAGTGCGGAGGTATGATTTTTTTACAAATCTTTATTTTGATTTAAGAGAAGGAAAGAGCTTAATAGTTGTCAATCCAAATGCTTCGACTTATGTTAGTTATGGACGAAATGATTTACTTCTTAACTGGCAAGAATCTGCGTCAGGAACAATAGTGAAAGGCTATACAAATGCAAATTTGATTATTATAGAAAACAAAAAGATGGTAATATGGAGCGGAGAATTTGATTTAAATAGTAAAACATTTAAAAAGCACAAGATTTTATCTACAGTAGATAATGATATACGGGGCATAGATGTTGCTATATATAATACAGAAAAAAGTACTTTTAACGTAGAATATTACAAATTAGAATAAACTTAAGGAGGTGATGTAAATTCAATAATCTAGACTAAAGCAGGAGCAACAAATATACAAGGAGGGAAACATGTACAAAATTCAAAAAACTTATTATGAAGGACTCGACGAAACAAGAGTAAAGCTAACCCAAGCGGAGCCATACAGGGATTTTGAGGTTAGTTTAAAAGGAAATTTATCAGATTTAAGCAATGATATGATAGAAAAAAGGGCTATTGCAAAGCTTGCAAGAGAATTTAATCCATCTAAGGCTATTGATGACTTAGCAGAAAGACTAGATGAACAAGACAAGTCAATAAAATCCATCCTAAAAACAATCACCCTTGCTAAAGATCTATCACAAGATCAAAAGGAAGAAATCTTAGCAAGGTATGAAGACTACAAGACAGATAAGACCTACCAAGAAGGTGATAAGTTCACCTACAGCAGCAAGATTTACGAGGTAATTCAAGCTCATACAAGCCAAACTACATGGATACCAAGCGAAACCCCAGCCCTTTACAAAGAATTTCTTGATGTAAAAATTCAAGATGAAAGAGGAAATGAGTCCCAAGTAGTAGCAGAGTTTAAGCAACCTACAGGAGCTCATGACGCTTATAACAAGGGGGATAAGGTAAGCTTTGAAGGCAAAGTCTATGAATCAAAAATAGATTCAAACACCTTTAGTCCAAGCTCATTTCCAGATGGTTGGAATTTGATAGAAGAGTAGAAAGGAGGCTTTCTACATGGTAGAGAGAATAGCTAAAATAAGTGCTGAACAAGGATTCTTAATGACTTTTGCTGTAATAACATTAGCTATATTATGTTATATAATTCATAACGCTATGAAGGATTGGCAGAAGCAAAAGGAACTAGAGAGAGAAGAAAGGCACATGGATCGAGAGATCGCTAGGGAACAAAACGATAAATACGCTCAAATTATCGCCAATCAATCGACACAGATTGAGAGGTCCACCAGTAGTATAAAAGGATATCAAGATGAACTATGCAAGCACACGGCTAAAAGCGACGCTAGTTTTAAAGACATCATAGGTGTACTAGGAGATTTAGATTCCAAAGTAAGAAGGATTGGAGATTATAGTGAAACTCTAGCAACAAAAGAGATGGTGGAAGACGTAAGCGAAGATATAAAGTTTATTAGAGACAATTTAAAAAAATAGCAAGGGACTAGCGAGAGTTAGTCCTTTTACTTTACACACTAGTTCACAAAGAAAAGAAAGAACGTTGAAATTTAGAGAAAAGCTCATCACAAGCATAATCACAAGGAGGAATTTATGGGAGTAAAAGAAGCATTAGATTGGATGGACAGACACCACAGAAGTAAAGGATTTAGATACAGTATGACAGATAGGTATGGCGGTTATGGTTACGACTGCTCATCATCTGTTTACTATGCTTTAATTGCTGGGGGAGTGTTACCAAAAGGAACTACCATAGGTAATACAGAAACACTATTTAAGCTTAAAGGAACTTATTTAGATGAGATTTATAGCTATAAAGATGTTAAGCCTGGAGATATCTTTATACGTGGTGGAGAAGGAACGAGTGCAGGAGCTGGCGGCCACACGGGAATGTTTTACAAAAAGGACGGAATCGTCCACTCTAACTACACTAATGATGGTATAAGCTACAACGATATTAATACGATTGACTACTATCTAGACCGCCAAAGATCTTGGAATGAGAGATATTTCCGTCCTAGATATCCTGGTAATTCTAAGCCTAGTGTAAGCAAGCCTAAAGTTACCAGCAACGGTAAAGGCAAGAAATTTATTAAAGAGGAGCATTGGTCTGCTTGGACTCAATGTGCGGTAAATGTTAGGGCGGACGCCAGCACCGACTCTGCTATAGTTGCAACCTATCCTATGGGGGCTAAAATCAACTACGACAGAGTATATGAAGGAGATGGGTATAGATGGATATCTTATATTGCTGATGGTTCAAAGAAAAGAAGGTATGTGGCTTATAGAAGACTTTCAGGCGATACTAGACCTTGGTTAACTTTTTAATTTAAAATACATCTTTAAGCGATTACGTTTGTAGTCGTTTTTTAGTACAAAATTTTAGGAGAAAGAAATGCAAAATATAATTAACAACCTTTTACTAACTTTAATTACAGTGGCACTTTTGTATGGAGTTAAAATTCTAAATGCCAGAAGCAAAGATTTAACTAAGAATATTAAGAATGAGAGAGTTAAAGACGCGATTGATAAAACTATCAAAATTATAAACTTAGCAGTGCAAATAACTAATCAAGAATTTGTGGATGATTTAAAAGATGACAAATAAATAGGCAAGTATAAACATCACTATAATATAAGGAGGTAAACTCCGAAATCTCTTGCTGCCCCGTCTTGATGTTGGCGGGGCTTTTTGTATGAAAAAATTATTGAATTTAAAATTCTTGATTTGCATAATGATTAATGATATACTTATTTTAGTTCCGATAAGCACGAAAGATGAACAAGCTGGAAAGTGGGAAGTCCCTCCGCTAGTACAAATTTGGTGGAAACTATCCATCGAGGGCAAAGAGAGATAGATTATAATATAATTGTCTCTCTTTTTTTGCTTGATAGAAAATACGTATAAGATATAATGAAATTAAAGGCAATACCAAAGATCACCTATGCGGTGGTCTTTTTTTGTGTCGAAATTGAAATCGATATAAAATTATCGTCGGTTAATCGTCTGAATACGTCGGGATATTTTAAAAAGGTGCCAAAATTTGAATTTATATCCTTATTATAATGCTAATAATTCAAAATATCCTAAATATCTTAATTTATAACTAAAATTAGTATACCTATAGTATGGCTAATGAATTTAAAACGCTTATAGAGCCTTCTAGGAGCTAAGCTAGTGATTGCAAGGCTTACAGAACTTTCAAATTAAATTTTAAAAATATCTTAAAAAAACACAAAAAAGACTTGACATATAGCCCCCGTGTGATATAATATAATTAACAAAGATAAAGATAAAGACAAACATTTAAAGGAGATTTAAAATGACAAACACAAAAAGATATTTAGCAGAAATTGAGAACTTAGAACAAATTAAAACTTTTGAAGATTTAAGCGACTACTTAAAAGAAGATGAACAAGGTCAATATTTTGAAGATGAAAAAGAATTTGAATGGTGGAACGAACTAGCAAATGCTATGCAATACCTAGAAGATGAAGATGTAGAATATGATGAAGTAGAGCTAAATGAACTAGAAGATTATGTAACAGTTGCAAAAGAAAATGGCTTTAGAGCTTAAGGAGGCAAATAATGACAAGGAAATACTTAAATGAAATTGAAAATTTATACCAAATTAAAGACCTTATTGAGGCAGATGAATATTTAGAATATGACGAAGAAGATGAAGCGTACTTTACAGATAACGAAGAGTTTTATTGGTGGGAAGAACTCGCTGATGCTATGCAATATCTTGATGATAAATGTGTAGCGCCTAAAGTTGGTTGTATGGTTGATTTAGAAGATTATATAACAATTGCTAAAGGTATAGGTTTTAGAGCATAAAGGGGGGGAAAAATGAAACAACTAACAAAAGAACAAGTAATGAACGCATTAATCGAAAATATGAGTAGTGAACCAGATTATGATGGGGCTATCGAATACTTTTTACACATTACAGACAATGGTGAAATACTAACTAGTTTTGATAAAGCTGATGAAACTTTTAGCACATACCTAGATCCAGAAGCTTACGAAGAAAAATTACAAGAAGATCCAGAATATGATTTTAGAGATGATGTTGAAGTAGAAGATAACAAATACTTTTTAGAAGTGGTTGAAAATTTAACAAATCAAGCTAACGAATATCTAAAAGATTGAGGGGAAAGATGACTAAATTAAAAACAACAGAGGCTCAACGCAGAGCCTCTAAAGCTTATAAAAAAAGAAATCCAGAACAGACAAAGGTAAACAGATATAGGTCTAACGCAAGAACTTTTGTAAGGTATCATGCAAAGGAAGAAGATATGAAAGAGTTATTGGAGATTTTTGAAAAGGAGAACCCTAATGGGAAAGAGTAGTAAAGATTTACCCAGGGGAATCAGTTACACTAGCGATAGCAAGATATCTCCCTATAAGGCTACATTTACAAAAGATGGCAAAAAATTAAGCAAGTACTGTAAAACCTTGAAAGAAGCTATTGAGACCAGGGAAAATTGGGAAAACACTTATGGAAAACCAATAAACAGAGCCTTAGATCCAGAAAATTTAGAGGGTCAAAAATTTGGTAAATTAACAGTAAAAAGAAAACTCGAACAAAAAGATAAGTACGGGAGTTTTTATTGGGAATGTCAATGCGATTGTGGTAATTTTATAAAAGCTACATCACAGGATTTAAAACATGGCTATATTATTAGATGCAAGCAATGTCGCATAAATAATCTGCAAAAATCTGGTATCAATACTAGAGTATCAGATGTGCATATAGACGGTGTGCAAATATTGAGATTTAATGATAAGACATATAAAAATAATAAATCTGGATTTAAAGGTGTTATGTTAGATAAAAGGCATAATAAATATTATGCTCAATTAACTGTTAAAGGCAAAGTTTATACAAAGTCAGGCTTTAAAACAGCAGAAGATGCTTACTATAACGGTAGATTGATTTTAGAAGATGAGTATCTGCCACCAAAAGAAGATAGAGAAAAATTAAGAAAAGAAGTTAAGGGTAAGAAAAAAGAGGACTGAGTGTCCTCTTAATAATGTGGGTAAATAATTTATAGAAAACACTTTACAATATATAACCCCCGTGGTATAATATAAGTAACAAAAGATAAAGAAATTAATTAAAAGGGGCATACCATGACAGACAAGATGATTTATTTAGTGCAAGAAGAAAGATACGACAGAAGTGGTGGTTTGGAAGATATCATAATATCAGATGAGTATATACGTGATAGTAAAGAAGAAGCGAATTGGCAAGCAGAGATCGCGTGGAATTACTTGACTAGGAGAGAAAAAGAAAATGCTAGAGTATACGTAATTAAGTTAAAAGAGTCTGATTTTATAAAGGTAAGAGACGGAGAATGCGAAGAGTGGTACGACGACTTTTCTTATAATGAGGAGGGGCTTTTTGACACCAACGAAGAGGCAAATGGCTTATATAAGGTCATCCATTTTGAAGTAGAAGTAGAAGAAATTGTAGAAGAATTTGAAGAAGATTGTGCAGTAGTAAGGTTAGAGCTTTACAAAGACGGAGATGTAAAAGTGTTAGATGGTTCAGTGATGAATAAAGACGAGTACTACGAAGATCTCCTACATGTAGAGCTACTTGAAAAAGGAGACTATGAAGATTGTGGAGACCTTGACGACTATATATACTGGTTAAATGATTGCTTTGACGACGGTATAGTAGAGGGAGATTATCTACTAAAGGTTGAATTTATTTGATATAAAAATTACAAGGAGAACAAAATGACAAATACAAACAAACTTACAGTAGATTATTTAACAGCAGTATATTATGACAACGACATGAATCAGTACACTTTAGAATTCGATAACAGCATACTTCTAGACGTAGATGCAAGAGAATTTGAAGGTAAAGAAATTACCGATGCCTTCTTTGATGATGAAGAAAACTTAAAGAAGGCTATAGAAGAAGGAGAAGTAAGAGAATAGATCTAGCCTCTTTAGGGGGGCTATGGTTGTTATTATGAGTAAAAAATCTAATCTAAAAGTAGGCGATGTATATGGAGAACGGACTGTAATAGAAGCAAATTCAAGTAAAGATAAGCATGGGGGATGGCTTTCTATGTGCAGGTGTTCTTGTGGCGTAGAAAAAGAAGTGTATAATTACAACCTCATAAAAGGAAAATCAAAGTCGTGCGGTCATTTTGTAGGCAAGAAATTAAGAGATGAATTTTATAAAAAAAGTGATGAAAAACTCATAGGTAAGACTTTTGGTGAGCTTACTGTTTTAAAAAGAGTAAATAATAAAGGAAATTCCAAGTATCTTTGCAGGTGTTCTTGCGGAAAGGAAATAGTTCTAGTAGGGGCTGTACTACTTGCTGGACAGCAAAGATCATGCGGGCATATCCATGCTAAAGGCTATGAGAAGTTTTCGGAGATCAAGAGTTTCGGTACTAAAGATCTAGAGAGCAAGAGAGTAGATGGTACTAGCCTATATTCCATAACTACAAAAAAGCCTATAAATAATTCATCCGGATATAAAGGTGTTAGCTACGTAGCTAAAAGAAAGAAGTATAGGGCCTATATAGGCTTGAGAGGTAAGCAAATTAATTTAGGCATGTATGATACTGCGGAAGAAGCATATCAAGCAAGACTAAAGGGTGAAGAAGAATATTACAAGCCTATACTTGATAAATATAAGGATAGACTTGATAAATATAAATAAAAGAGGAGGCGTTAAGCCTCCTTTTAATCTCTATTATATCATTTAATTACTAACTACATTCTAACTACAATTAGCTAATTTAGTATGCTTTAGTATGAGTTAGTTTGCATTGTTAGTGGATATTTATTTTTAGTTTTCTCCACTTTAAGCCAGTTTGCTTTTGTTTGATTGAATAAATATTATATGGTCGGGGTGAAAGGATTCGAACCTTCGACCTCATGTTCCCAAAACACGCGCGCTACCAAGCTGCGCCACACCCCGTTATCAACTGACTATTATAGTATACGACATATATTTCTTTTTGTCAAATCTTTTTTGAGGAATTTTAAATATTTTCTAAAATTCCTTACTATCCTCTAAGAGAATCTGTTATAATGATACCATAAGGAGATGAAAAATGAAAGTCAAAAAATATTTTTCTTATCTTTTAATTATCCTGGCCTTGATTTTTACATCTTGTAGGCTTACAAATAATAAGGATATTAAGGTAAGTGATGAGTTAATAGAAGAAAATATTGGAGAAGAAAAAAAGATTCTAGATGAGGATGGATCTTACTATAGCTTGGAGGATGTTTCCTCATACCTTGTCGAATTTAATCATCTTCCTCCAAATTACATCACCAAGAAGGAGGCTATGGATTTAGGTTGGTCTCCTAAGGATGGCAATTTGTGGGATGTTACGGACAAGGCTGTGATCGGTGGAGATCATTTCGGAAACTTCGAAGGAAAGCTTCCAGAAGGAAATTATAAGGAAGCTGACGTCAACTACAAGGGCGGAAAGCGAGGAGCCGAGAGGATAATTTTCGATGAAGATATAAATATCTACTACACCAAGGACCATTACGAGACATTTGAAAGGATAAATCCATGATTAATATTGATGCGAACTTGTTTACTGACAAGGAAAGATTCTACGAGATTTTAAACGAGAATTTTGATTTTGATTATAAGGTGGAAAACCTGGACGCCCTTTTCGACCAGCTGATTTATGTCGACGCCTCTTTTAGGATAATCAATTACAAGAAAATTTTTACAAACCTCGGCGATTATGGGGATAAGCTAATGAGAGTTTTCCTCGATGGGGTTAAGATGTACGATTTGGATATAGATTTTATTAGTTGAGGGCTTATGACTTATAGGACAAAACAAGAAGAAATCAGAGATTTTATTGCCTTGGAGATTATTTCAGGAAAACTCAATGACGGGGATAAGCTCTATGCCAAGACCTTTTTTACCAACAAGTTTAAGGTAAATCCACACTACGTAGACCTTGCAATCTCAAGCATGATTAAGGCGGGCTTCGTCTTTGAGGATATTGACTATTATTATCTTATAGTAAATGATGATATTATAAGAAGACTGAAGGATGAGTTTTCCAATAGATTTATCAATGAGTTTTTGGATAATATGAAATCCCTTGGCCTTGATTATGACAAGGCCCTAAGGCTTTTAGAAATGAGGGGAATGGCCAATGGATAAGATTATTACAATTGATAATTTAACAAAAAAATACAAGGAGACCCTTGCTATTGATGATTTAAGTCTAGAAATAGAAAATGGCAAGGTCGTGGGTCTCTTGGGTCCTAATGGATCTGGCAAGTCGACCCTCCTTAAGCTTATAGTAGGTCTTTTGAAAAAGGATTCTGGAAAGATTTTAATCGATGGGAAAAGTCCTGGTATTGAGACTAAGTCTATGATCTCATATTTACCAGATTCATATTATCTTTATGAGAAGCTTACTGTAAGGGAGACAATAGATATGTATGGAGACTTCTATAAGGACTTTGACAAAAACCAAAGCGATAAGCTCCTTGATTATTTGAGTATTCCTCGTGATAAGATGACCAAGGATCTGTCCAAGGGTCTTAGGGAAAGGCTTCTTATTAGCCTTAATTTATCGAGAGATGCTGATATTTTCATAATGGATGAGCCTGTAGATGGGGTAGACCCAGTTGCCAAACAGGCAGTAATCGATATGATTATAGAAAAGATGGCGAAGGATAAGACTTTTATTATAACGACCCATCAGATAGGCGACTTGGAAAATCTCTTCGAGGATATCATCTTTCTAGATAAGGGCAAGGTCCTTATGCACAAGGATGCGATTGCTATTAGAGAAGAAAACATGATGGAAATTTCTGATTATTACAAGGAAGTGTATGGCTTATTATGAGAAACTTTATCAAATACGATCTAAAAACTAACAAGACCTATATTTTTACTATCTTGTTGATCCAACTTATAATCATGCTTTCTATAATCCTTGTCAAATCCTTTGTGGGCTTAAGCTTTTTTCTCAGGAATAGGCTTATAACAGATATATTATTTATATCAAGTATAATATTTTTTGTAGGAGTGAATTTGATTTTTGTAATCAACTTCCTTTACAAGGATTATTTTACGCAAAGAGCGAGGCTTACCTTTAGCCTGCCAATTACTACGAGTACCTTCCTTTTGGCCAAGCTTTGTGGCCTAGTAGCCTTCTATCTAATAAGCGGCCTTATTTTTACTATGAGCCTCTATCTTTTAGGCTACAATATAGGAGGAGATTTTATCTACTACATGCTCTTTGGTCTATTAGTAGATGTATTGCTAGGTCAAGTTTTGAATTTGAATATGGCAAGGACTCGCTTTACTGGAAGAGTGTCTTGGATTTTCATGATTATCAACTTAACTTTGATAATAATACCTGCCATAATCATAACCCAGTTTTCGGCTCTTGTACTCGTAAATGGAAGGCTTGTAAGATATCCTGGTATGGGGCTTGCCTTTATCTTCCCCTTTGCTATTGGAGAGGGAGGCCTTTACAAGATCATCACTCCCCTAGTTTATTATGTCCTAGTGAATGTAATATTGTTTTTTGTAAACAAAAGATACGTCGACCAGAAGCTAGATTTATCATAGGAGGATCTTATGGAAGAAATTAATAAAGTTAAAGAATTAATCAAAGATTCCAATAATATAGTGTTTTTTGGAGGAGCTGGAGTATCGACAGCATCAGGCGTGCCTGACTTTAGATCAGCTACAGGCCTTTACAATAGGGAAAATGACTCCAAGTATTCACCTGAATATATGCTAAGCCATGAGTTTTTCGTAGACCATCCAGATGAGTTTATGGCCTATTGTAAGAACAATCTCATGCTTGAAGGTATAAAGCCAAACAAGGCCCACCTAGCTCTTGCGAAGCTTGAGAAGATGGGCAAGCTTAAGGGAGTTATCACCCAAAATATAGACAGCCTCCACCAAGAAGCAGGAAGTAAAAATGTAATCGAACTTCACGGCAATCTCCGTGATTATTATTGCACCAAGTGCGGCAAAAGCTTCGACCTCGATTATGTAAAAGGCTTTGCTGATGTGGCAACTTGTGATGCTTGCGGTGGGATTGTTCGCCCTGACATTGTCCTTTACGGTGAGGGGCTTGACCAAAACAATATTAGTTATGCAGTAAATCTTATAGCTAATGCCGATATCCTAATAGTGGGAGGGACTTCTCTAGTAGTTTATCCTGCGGCAGGACTATTGGATTTCTACAAGGGTAATAAGCTTGTTTTAATTAACAAGGACCCAACCAGCAGGGATGCTAGGGCAGATTATGTGATAAAAGGAGATATATCCAAGATTATGGACGAGTTAGTTGAGGGCTTAGATGAATAATAGAGCAGGAATTGATGAATACGGCATATTTTTGATTTGGGCAGGGATTATCCTTAGCCTAATATCCTATTTTGCAAACTCTTCCGTCCTAAGCGGACTCTCTATGCTTTTAGTAGCCTACGCTCTTTTTAGAGTTTTATCTACCAACAAGTACAAGAGAGTAGCGGAGAATAGGAAGTTTAAGGAGAAATTCATTGACCCAATCAAAAGCAAAATAAAGACACAGAAGAAAAACAAGAAGGACAAGGACTTTAAGTATATCAAATGCCCATCTTGCAAGCAGGAACTTAGGATTCCCAAGCATAAGGGCAAGATCAAGGTCAAATGTCCAAAGTGTAAACATAAATTTGATGCTAGAAGTTAATTTTAGCATCTTTTTTTAGAATTCATAGGTAAATTTGATATCGTTTTACAAAAAATCGAGAAATACTAGTAAAAATAACAAATTATTGGAGAACTTTCGTTTGTCTAAAAAATATAAAAAATTTTATTTACTATTTTCCTTTACTAGAAAAACCTTGAAAGTAAGACGAAATTCTTTATTAGGCTGTATTGTAATGGATATTTAATTATTGTATAATTCAAACGAAAGGGGATTAAAATATGGAAAGAATAATTGGAACAGTATCAATGGGACTTAGAGCCCCAATAATCAAAGAAGGCGACGATCTAGTTACTACAGTTTTCAATGTAGTAAAAAAGGCAAGCGATAAGGGAGACATCACTCTTCGTGATAAGGATGTAGTCTGCATTACAGAATCTCTCGTAGCTCGTGCCCAAGGAAACTACGTAACAATAGAACAAATCGCAGAAGATGTCAACAAGAAGTTCGACGGAGATGAGCTAGCAATCCTATTTCCAATCCTAAGCAGAAATAGATTCTCAATTCTCTTGAAGGCCTTTGCCCTAACAGGTAAGAAACTTCACATCTGCCTATCCTACCCACAAGATGAAGTAGGAAACTGGCTAATAGATGAGATGGACCTTTTTAACTCAGACGTAAACCCTTACCAAGACGTGCTCGATATGGATGAGTACAAGAAGCTTGCAGGAGATTACAAACACGAGTTTACTGGTATCTCTTACCCAGACTTCTACAAGGAAATTGCACCAAACTCAGAAATTCATTTTCTAAACAATCCTGTAGACGTCCTCAAATTCACTGATCAAGTCCTAGTATCTTCAATCCACACAAGAAATCTTGTCAAAAGACAACTTGAAGAAAATGGAGCCAAAAAAGTACTAAAACTTGATGAAATCATGACTGAATCAATCGACGGATCTGGCTTTAACGCAGATTATGGACTTTTAGGATCTAACCTATCTACTGACAATAAGGTTAAACTCTTCCCAAGAGATGGACAAAGCTTCGTAGATAGCCTACAAAAAAGACTAATAGATGAATTTGGTAAGCGAATCGAAGTTATGATCTACGGCGACGGAGCCTTCAAAGACCCAGTAGGAAAAATCTGGGAGCTTGCTGATCCAGTTGTTTCCCCAGCATTCACAGATGGCCTAGTAGGTACACCTAACGAAATCAAGATCAAATATATAGCTGACACAGAACTAGAAGAGCTTTCTGGCGAAGAAAGAGATAAGGCTATTAGAGAAAAAATTAGCCACAAGGCTGATAAGTTGATCGGAAAGAACGAAACACTCGGTACAACTCCAAGACAAATCACAGATCTTTTAGGTTCACTTTGCGACCTAACAAGTGGTTCTGGAGATAAGGGAACACCAATTATCCTAATCCAAGGATATTTCGACAACTATTCAGATAATTAAAGGAGATAAAATTGCAAGAAGGTCCTTGCCCACAAGAAAAAAAACGCAAGTATTCCATAAACTCCTATATAGAAGATAGGAATAAGAGGATATACAATCACGACCCTATGAGCAAGCAGAAGAGGATATTTTTGATGAGTTTCGCAGCGATCTTTATGGCCTGCGGAACCCACTTTTTCAAATATCCTAACAGCTTCGTAATAGGAGGAGTCGAGGGAATGAGTATCATAGCGAGTATGTTTGTGCCCTTCACTAGGCCCCAGCTTACCTTGTTTATCAACTTAACCCTACTTGCAATTGCCTTTTTTGTTCTGGGAAAGAAATTTACCTTAAGGACCGGCTATGTTGCAATCCTTAACTCTCTAGCAGCCCTTGCCTTGGATAAGATTATTCCAATCAATGGGACCCTTACTGATAACACCATGCTCGAGCTATTTTTCACCCTCATAATGAGCTCGGTTGGATCTGCTATCTTGTTTAACATAGCAGCTAGCTCTGGCGGAACTGATATCATTGCCATGATAGTCAAAAAGTATACCCATATAGAAGTAGGTAAGTCGCTTCTTTTCGTAGATTCGCTCTTTACATTTGCTTCAATTTGGGTATTTGGCATAGAGATTGGACTATTTTCTATCTTCGGTCTCCTTGTCAAGGGACTTTGTGTAGATATAATTATTTCATCTATGAATCAGGCCAAGATGTTTATAATCATAACATCAAAGACCGAGGAAGTAGGATCGTTCATAAAAGATGACCTAAACAGGTCTGCGACCGTGATTAATGCCAAGGGCCTATATATGGGAAGAGACTTTACAGTCTACCTATGCACTACAAGCAAGATGGAAGCACCTAAGTTTAGGGTATTTATCAAAAACATAGACCCAAAAGCCTTTATAACAGTCCTAAACACATCGACAGTTATGGGCAAGGGCTGGTATCAAACAGATGAAATATCTGACAATAACTAAGAGCCTTTGGCTCTTTTTTTATTCTAGAAAGCTTGTTAAAATATGTGAGAAATTTGAGTATTGTTCTTTAAGAGTGTAAGATATAAGTAAGAGATTGTGGGGAAAATATGGGAAAGTACAAGAAAATCCTCCTAGGTCTAGCCCTTAGCTTATCGCTTATTTTTTTATGTGAACAGATTTCTCTAGCCGACAGAGAAAGCCCTGAAAATCCTACAGAAATTAGCGAAAGTCAGGGTGAGACTGGAGAGGAGAAAGACAAGTTAATAATTACAGAAGAGCCGGCTCAAAGTACTAAGACTCCTAGTGAATCAGTGGATGAATCTAGGTCGGGTGCTGATAAGGCTTCTGGAGATAAGGGACAGGATAATCAAGAAAGTCCAAAGGAAAATCCAGACCAAGTGACTAATAAAGAAGAAAATAATGATGAAAAAGCTAAAAATCAGCCTCCTATCAAGGAAGTCAAGGCTCCAGCTAAAGAAAATACAAGGCAGACTAAGCTTAAGCCAAAATCTGAAAAAAATGAGCATGATAAGCTAGATAAAAAGCAAGAAACAAAGGAAAAACCAAAGCCAGGAGTAGGCACTAGTAAAGGGCAAAGTGTAGAAACTTTAGAAAAAGACTCTAAGATGGAAGCTGATGGCGAGTCAAGTCCGAGAACAGATCAGGAAGAGTCCTACATAGAAAGTTCAAATCAAGATACAGCTACCAATACCTATCTAGAAGATCAAAAAAATGAGACCCTGGTTCTTGAAGTCGGTCCAAATGATAATAAGGACAAGAATAAAGAGATAAATCTTAAGACGAGAGCTGAGTTAAAGGATGAGGGATCTAATGCAGATAGGATTTATATCCATCTCATAGGGGTATTTGCCCTAGCTCTAATGGCCGTAATATTACTAAAAGTCATAAAGACCAAAAAGAAAGAATCATAAAAACTCCAAGCCTAAAGTTAAGGTAACTTGGAGTTTTTCTATGCCCAAAATTTTCAAATAAAAAGAGGGCTAGGCCCTCCTTAAATAATCTTATTCTTGAGCTTCGAACATATCTTTTGTAGCGCCACAAACTGGGCAAACCCAATCTTCTGGAAGTTGGTCGAATTCTGTTCCTGCTTCAACTCCGTTGTCTACATCTCCTTCAGCTGGATCATAGATATATCCGCATGCTGTACATACATATTTCATATTAGAATATCTCCTTTCATTCAAATTCCTCTTATATTATACCATGTTTTGAAGAAAATAACATCGTTTTCTTAAGTCGGATTTTCTAGTTTGTAATATCCTATCCTTAAAAATAGGCTTAAGAAAAGGGAAACACAAGGCTTCCCCTAATATCTTTATTCTTGAGCTTCGAACATGTCTTTGCCAACACCACAAACTGGGCAAACCCAATCTTCTGGTAGTTGTTCAAATTCTGTACCTGCTTCGATACCGTTGTCTACATCTCCTTCAGCTGGATCATAAATGTATCCACATGCTGTACATACGTATTTCATATTAGAATGTCTCCTTTCATTCGTTTTATGTTTATATTATACCACTATTTGGAAATTTTAAACATTGTTTAAGAATCCTTTGGCTAGAAGAATACTTTTTAGACTTTTGGGTATTAAAAATATAGGGAGAGCGATATGGATATTATAAGACGTCAGATGAACACAGACATTAATTCTATAAAACAATTTAATACAGATGCAATAAATCTTGCCAGCAAAACTTTTGACGACAAGGATTTTATCTTCAATATTAGACTTATCCTAGACGAATTAATCATCAATTCCTATAAACACGGCAACAAGAAGGTCTACGATAGGAAGATTAACTGTCTTGTTCTTGTAGATAATGATTACTGCTTAGTCAAGGTCAAGGATGAGGGCTGCGGGATACCCCTAGAAAACGAATCTGACCTATACTCAGATCATGGGAGGGGCCTTATGCTAGTTAGGGCAATCTCTGATAGTCTTATCATAAAAGAAAACTCAATAGCTGCACTAATTTTTAAGAAAAAAGATATAAATTAACAAAAAAATTGCAAATAAATATATTTAACATCCGAAAAAGGATGTTTTTTTGTCGTTTATTATTGATAAGATATTAACATGTGATATAATATATTGATAGAATTTGTTAGAAGGAAAGAAGGTTTTATGAAAAGAGAAGATATTAGAAATGTAGCCATTATAGCCCACGTTGACCATGGTAAGACAACCCTAGTGGATGGTCTTTTGAGGACTAGTGGTTTATTTAGAGATAACCAAGAAGTAAATGAGAGAGTAATGGATTCAAACACTATCGAAAAGGAACGTGGAATCACAATTCTTTCCAAAAATACTGCTGTTTTCTATAAAGATAAGAAGATTAACATCATAGACACTCCAGGCCACGCTGACTTCGGTGGAGAGGTAGAGAGAGTCCTAAACATGGCAGAGTCTGTTGTCCTTGTAGTTGACAGCCACGAAGGCCCAATGCCACAAACAAAGTTCGTCCTAAAGAAGGCAATCGAGCTAGGTCTTCCTGCAATTATCTGTATCAACAAGGTAGATAGGCCAGATCAAAGAATTGACGAAGTAGAAGATGAAATCCTAGATCTTTTCATAAGTCTGGATGCAGATGAGTCCTACCTAGAAAGTCCTTTCGTTTACGCTTCAGCCAAAAATGGTTGGGCATCAAACGAGAAGGGAACTGTCAAGGAAGATATGACCGACCTTCTAGATACAATTATAGACTACACCCCAGCCTTTGAGGCAGACGAAGATGCTCCATTTAAGGTCCTAGTGTCTACCACAGATTACAACGAATACCTTGGAAGAATCGCAATTGGTAAGGTAGAAAGCGGTGTGATTAAGAAAAATGACAACGCAGTAATCACCAACTACAACGACAAGGACAGACACCTTAAGTCCAAAATTGTTACAATCTACGAGTTTGATGGACTTGAAAGAAAGGAAGTCGAAGAGTCTAAGTTTGGTTCAATCGTTGCCCTTTCTGGTATGGAAGATATCAACATAGGAGATACTATAGGAACAGAAAGTGATTCTGAGCCAATCGAGTTTACCAAGATCTCTGAGCCAACTTTATCGATGACCTTTTCTGTAAACGACTCGCCATTTGCAGGTCGTGACGGAAAATATGTAACAAGTAGACACCTTAGAGACAGACTCCTTAAGGAAAGAGAGACAGATGTTTCCCTAAGAGTTGAAGCAACAGATACAACAGAGGCTTTCAAGGTATCAGGACGTGGCGAGCTCCACCTTTCAGTTCTTATCGAAAACCTAAGACGTGAAGGCTATGAATTCCAAGTTTCAAAGCCAGAAGTTATGTTTAAGGAAGATGAAAACGGAAAGAGAACCGAGCCAATCGAAATTGCCACAATTGATGTAGACCAAGAATATTCTGGATCTATCATAGAAAAACTCGGCCGCAGGAAGGGTGAGATGATCGATATGAAACCATCAAGCTCAGGCTACAACAGACTAGTCTTCAGGATCCCTGCTAGAGGCCTTATAGGCTACAGGACAGAGTTTATGACAGATACCAAGGGTACAGGTATCCTTAACTCAGAATTCGAAGGATACGACCGTTACAAGGGCGATATGGAAACAAGAAGCGTAGGAAGCCTAATAGCAAGCGAGACAGGAATTGCCACAGCCTACGGACTAAACTCTGCCCAAACCAGGGGCCAACTTTTCATCGAACCAAGTGATGAGGTCTACGAAGGACTTATAGTTGGAATGAACGCCAAGGGTCTTGACATAGACGTAAATGTCTGCAAGAAGAAAAAGCTCACCAACACTCGTGCTAGCGGAAGCGATGATGCTATAATGCTAACACCTGCCAAAAAAATGTCAGTTGAAGAGATGATGGAATTTGTAGAAAAAGATGAGCTAATCGAAATTACACCAAATCACCTAAGAATTAGAAAGAGAATTCTAGATTCAAACCTAAGGTATAAGTCAAAGAAAAATAATTAGAGGTTCTTATGCTAAAAACGACCGAGAGAAATCTAAGTTTAGTAATAGCTCTGGCAACAATTTTAGTCTTTGCCCTAACCCTTGCCGGAGTTTTTATCAACAATGCCCTAGTAGGGCTCCTATGGAATGGGCTTTTCCTACTAAGCTGGCTAATGATGCTAGCTTTCGGTCTTATCGTCCTATTCGATAAGAAAGCCATGGGCTTTTCCATACTAACAGGAATAATTACAGGGCTTAGCTTTTTGGCCCTAAGTGCCCACTCCCTAGTGATCCTAGCAAGATTCATCCCCCAAATTCCCGGAAATATAATCTTGCCTAACATAGCTTTACTAAAGCACAGTCAGATGATTTTCTATACGTCTTTGATACTTGTTTATTTTATTCATATTATAAATTACATAAGGCTCAATCCCCAAAGAAAGCTCGAAACTGGCCTTGATGTTAAAGACGAATCTATCGAAGAAGATAAGATAGTAGAAGTAAAAGAGACCGAAGATTCAAAAAACACTGAAGGAAAAACTCCGGAAAATAGGGACAGGGACCTAAGCGAAGAAGACTTAAAGATTCTAAACTCCCACAAAGACCCCCTAGATTTTCTAGTAGATGAAGAAGATAAGAATGGAAGCATAAATAATGAAGGAATGGAGGAATAAATGGCTAAGCAAAATATTTCATTATCAGTAATCAAGAGGCTGCCAAAGTACTACAGATATCTTGAAAGCATCAATGAAAAAGGAATCATTAGAGTTTCTTCTAAGGAACTTTCAGAAATCACTGGTCTTACAGCCAGCCAAATCAGACAAGACCTAAACCATTTCGGTTGTTTCGGCCAACAAGGCTACGGTTACAATGTAAGCGAACTAATCGACGAATTATCCAAGATTATTGGAGTTGACAAGAAATACTCCATGGTCCTAATAGGTTTCGGTAACATAGGACATGCTCTTTACAAGTACAAATCATTTAGGGACCTAGGATATGAATTTAAGGCTGTATTTGACAAAAACCCTGAGCTTGTAGGAGATACTACAAATGATGAAGTAGAAATCTACAATGTAGAAAAATTAGAAGACTACCTAAAGGATAATCAAGTAGACATAGGAATTATCGCAACACCAAAAGAAGTAGCTCAAGACATCACAGATATCCTTTGTGAGGGTGGAGTTAAGGGAATATGGAACTTCTCTCCAGTAGATCTTAAGGTTACAAACAACGTCGTTATTGAATCAGTTCATCTAGACGAGTCCCTCTTTACCCTAACCTACTTTATGAATTCCCCAGAGGATTTTATATTTTAGATGAATGTCCTAACAGCATCTAACCTAGCCAAATCCTACCCCCTAAAGGATATCTTCTCTTCGGTAAGCTTTAGGATCGAAAAGGGGGATAAGGCAGGTCTTATTGGGGCGAATGGAGCAGGAAAAACTACTTTATTCAATATCCTAACTGGAGAGCTAAGCCCGGATTCTGGAGAGATTTATATAGCTAATGACACAAAGGTGGGTTACTTAAAACAAATATTAAGCCTCGATACAGATATGACTATCTACGAATTTGTTCTCGGAGCCTTCAAAAATCTTCTTGCTATTGAAAGAGAGATGAGAGAGCTTGAAAAACAAATGGCAGTAGAAGAAGACCCGGATAGGCTCGATACAATAATGAAAGCCTACACAGAAAAAAGTGAGAGCTTTGCCGATAACAATGGTTATGCCATCAAAAGCGAAATCGAAGGGACCCTTACAGCCATGGGCTTTGCTAGGGAGGATTTCGATAAGAATATCTCGGAGCTTTCAGGTGGACAAAAGGCAAGGGTTGAGCTTTCTCACTTGATACTAGAAAAGCCAGACCTAATCCTACTTGATGAGCCGACCAACCACCTAGACATAGGGGCTATTCGTTTTTTGGAAAACTTCGTCAAAAACTACAAGGGCTCTGTCATAGTCATAAGCCACGATAGGTATTTCCTTGATAATACTGTTAACAAGATATTTATGATGGAAAATGGCCGCCTAGAATCCTACGACGGAAACTACACGACCTTTATGGCCAAGAGGAAAAAGGATCTTGAGGTAAGGCTGCACCAATACAAGTCCCAACAAAAAGAAATCGAAAGACAAGAAGAAATTATAGATAGATTAAAAAACTTGGGAGGGTCCAAGAGAAAAAGGGGGATTTCCCAATCTCGCTCTAGGCAAAAGCTCCTCGATAAGATGGAAAGAATCGAAAAGCCAGTCGAGCTTAGAGATACCATGCATTTAAAGTTTACTCCACGTATCCAATCAGGAGTGGATGTACTAAGGGTAAAGGACCTCGAAAAATCCTATGGATCGGATGAGATTTTCTCAAATATTTCTTTCGACCTCTATAGGAAGGAAAGATGCGCCATTATTGGGGAAAATGGTGTAGGAAAGACCACGCTTTTTAGGATAATCATGGGAGAAGAGAGTAAAAACGGGGGAGATCTAAGGATTGGTCAATCAGTAAACATTGGCTACTTCGACCAAGAACAAAAGTCTCTTGACCTTGCTAATACGATCTTTGAAGAAATATCAAAGACCTATCCTATGCTTACCAACTACGAGATAAGGTCCTACCTTGCCAAGTTTATGTTCTATGAAAATGACATAGATAGAACTATAGGAGAGCTTTCCGGTGGGGAGAGGGCGAGAATTTCCCTCCTTAAGCTTATGATATCAGATACTAACTTTATCTTGATGGATGAGCCGACCAACCACCTTGATATTGATTCAAAGGAAATCCTTGAAGACGCCATCCTAGACTATGAGGGAACAGTCCTTATCATAAGCCACGACAGATATTTCCTAAACAAAATTGCCGTTAAGATTTTAGATATGAAAAACGACGGCATGGTTGAATATTTGGGAAATTACTCTTATTACGAGAAAAAGCTTCGTGAGATGAGCCTAGAAGATGAAAAGAAGGAGACTCTCACCAAGACTCAAATCAAAAAACAAAGGCAAAAAGAAAACATCAAAAAAAGCGAGCTTAGGAAGATCAAAAACGATATAAGAGATATCGAAAATCGTACGGAAGAAATAGACGAGGAAATCAAGTCCTTGACAGAACTTAGCTTGTCAGAAGGCTTCTACGACGATAATGACAAGGTGGCAGAGACTTTCGCAAAAATCAAAAGCCTCGAAGAGGAAAAAGAAAATCTCGATCACACATGGCTTGAACTAAGCTTAAAAATTGAATAAAAAAGATTAAAGCACCTTTTAGGGGGTATGTATATACTAAGGAGGGCTTATGGGAACATTTAAAAGAGTAATATTTTCCGTAATGACTGTAGTATTGATCCTCTTGGGTGCTATTTTTCTATCTGTAGGACTCATGAAGCTTGATATGCTATTTGACATCCTCTACTATTTACAAAATCCTAATGTAAGAATTGGAGTTATGGTTGTAGGCGGACTGCTTTTGTTATTTGCAATAATAGTAATAGTTGACCTAATCATATCTTCTAATAACGACTACGAATATCTCAAAGAAGACGAGGCTGGCTCTATCTTAATCAAGAGAAACTCCCTCGAACATACTGTAATGACAGCTGTAAGGTCAAAAGGCTTAGATCCTTTACAGGCAGGAGTTGAGATATTATCGAAAGATGAGAAAATCAATGCAAAAACTAAGGTTCAAGTTGACGGAAATAGGGACTTAAGTCTCCTATCAGAAGAGTTGAAATCCGAAATAAGAAGGTCTTTGACGGAGCTTACAGGACTTTCTAATATCAATGTAGACCTACTCTTCGAAAAGAGCGAGCCTAGTTTGGAAGGAAATAAGAGGTAGTAGATGGATAATTTAAGAAATGAAAATCAAAATGGATTCACTGTCTATGACCTGGAAATGAGGAGAATGGATAGGGAAGATGAAGAGAAGGCCAAAAGACAGGCTTTCTATAGGAGAAACAAGGCAAAGCTAATCTCATGCATCTTGGGTATCCTTACCATCTTTTGTCTATTTAACTTCGGGTTTTTTAGAACTTTAGGAATTTACATTGTAATGTTTATAGCTTATACAATAGGAGCCTATTTCGATAGGGACCTAAGGTATATTAGTTTTTTGAAAAGATTTTTTAGATAATAATAGGAGGAAATCATGACAGAGAAAAAAGACAGAATTGAAGAACTTAATGAAGGTAGAGAACTAGAATATGAAGAAAGCAAACTTATCATTGAAGATAAGGTAGTTGCCAAAATCGCAAGAATCGCCATCAATGGTGTGGACGGTATCCTTGAAATGAAGGGCAACATCGCAGATTCTATTGGATCATTCTTCTCAGGCCGTGAAGAGCAATCAACAGCAGGCGTAAGCGTTGAAGTTGGCGAAAAAGAAGCTAAGATTAACCTAGATGTAATCATCGAATACGGCAAGAACGCTACAAGAATTTTCCAAGACATCAAAAGAGCAGTAACAAACAACATCAAAGAAATGACAGGACTTGATGTAGTAACTGTTAATGTTGACGTTGTAGATGTTATGACAAAACAAGAATACGAAAAGAAAAATAAAGAAAGCAACAAAGAAAGAGAAGAACAAAAAAATAGATACTAATATCTAACATCTTCTGGACTTATGCAAATAGCCTTCTGACTTTTTAAATATCCTTGCTGAATTATATCTTAGATGATGTTTTAGCGGAAATTAAAGATAGAAAATTTAGGAGGGGCTTTATGCTTTGCATAAGTCCTTTTTGTTTTAGGAGCATATATGAAAGAAAAGAAATTTTTAGACGAAAAAACTAGACCGATTTTTAAGTTGGGCTTTTTGCTTATTTTAATATTTTTCGGCTTTTGGTACATAGATAGCGTAAAGGGACTACTCCTTACTACATACTCTGTCCTAAGACCGATTGTCTATGGTTTAGTCATCGCCTTTATAATCAACCTACCCATGAACTTTTTCCAAGAGAAGTTATTTTGTAGATTTATCGACAAGGATAAGCACAGGAAGCTCATATCAGTTCTTTCTCTGCTACTGGCCTGGATAATATTTTTCGCTGTGGTGACCCTAATCCTTACAGTTCTTATTCCAGAGCTTGCCAATGCTATAACTTCCCTAATAGACAACATCCCGGTATTTTTCGATAGGCTAATCGAATACCTGAATAATCAAAGGCTCTTTAAGGAAGTAAGTGCAGAAATTAGTGCAAAGATAAATAGCCTAAATGTAGACAACTTAACTAGCGAACTAAGAAAGTTCTTAGATGGGAAAAACTGGGGCTTTGTGAGTAAAACTTCATCTATCCTAAACTCAGTTTCCCAGACCATAATAACAATAGTTATGGGTTTTATTTTTTCATTTTATGTATCACTTAACAAGAAAACCCTCCAAACTAATACAAATAAGATTATTCTTGCAAACTTCGAGGAAGAAAAGGTAAAACAAATCAACTATATAGCCAAACTATCATACAATTCCTTTGCAAGATTCCTAGAAACAAAGCTACTTTCTTGCTTAAGCCTTGGATTAATTTGCTTTATAGGAATGCTTATCTTAAGATTACCAATGCCAGCTATGATATCTATACTTGTCGGAGCCTTTGACATAATTCCATACTTTGGACCAATAATCGCAACAGGAGTTGGAATGATTTTAATCTTCATCCAATCACCAGCTCAGTCCCTAGTATTTTTAATCTTTGTCCTAGCCATCCAACAAGTTCAAGAATCTATAATTTATCCCTTAGTTATAGGCAAACACCAAGGACTACCAGCGATTTGGATCTTCCTTTCAGTATTTGTAGGAGGAGGCCTATTTGGTATATTCGGTATGCTTGTATCCATGCCAATAGCTACAGTAATCTACACCCTTGTAGAAGACTCTACCAAGAGGAAGCTCAAAACAAAGGAGATTAGTGAAGAAGATGTAAGAAGCCTAAATGAAAAGTCCTACGAAAGTATGCGAGAAGAAAAGATGGATTTTAAATTCTAGGAGGGAATATGAACAGAAAAAAAGAATTAGAAGAAGCCTTAGAAGTTGCAAGAATTGTCCTAAGAGATACTTACTCCGCGCTTGATAGCCTAGAAAAGGCTAACAGATGGTCTTTTCTCGATATCTTGGGCGGAGAAGGTCTATCAAGCCTTATGAAGAGAAATCATATAAGATCTGCCAACAGGGCGATTAATGAGCTAAAACATGACATAGAAAGACTAAGGAAGGAATTAGGAGATATAAATATCGAACTTCCAGGAGAAATTTCCGACAGCCTTTCTGATAATATGTTCGATGTATTCTTTGATAATATCTTCACCGACCTAAGGGTAAGATCAGAAATCAAAGGAAAAATCAACGAGTTAGTTGAATTTAGAGATATGATAGAATCCCTTATCCAAAGACTGGAAAGAGAAATATAAGAGAAAGGGGCTTTTGCAAAACTATGAATAATCATCGTACCATCGTTAGAAGGTTCTCTTAGGAAATTTTACCTCTCCTGGCCGGTAGGCCAATGACGCCTGCCGACTGATGGAGGCTATTAGCCCGTCGGCTTAGTGAGACTTTCCGTGGAGGTTCTTCTAATGATATTGGTACGATTTATTCATTCTGCAACAGCCCCTTTTAAATTCATCAATTAGCAGGAGAATCCTTTTTTATGATATAATATTAAATAGAAAAATAAAAGGAGACAGCATGGAATTTTCACCAATACCAATATCAGACCAGAAATTCTTAAACTTTATATTTATAGGAATCCTAGCAGGCAAAAAGCCAGTAACAGCTATGTTTGCCACCAAAGGCAACACCCTAATTCCTCAAAGTCTAGCAGAAGAAATTGAGATAGATTATATAGACAAAGAACCTATTGACGAAAGGACAGGATTTAGAAGAGCAAAACTTTCTTCAATGACTATCGGAGGCCTTAAACTTATCGATGTGCCAGTTGTAGTATGCAAGGATGAGATAGCAGATTTAGGAAAAGATCCTTCAGGCAACCAATTTCCAGCAGATATGATCCTAGGCTGGAATATCATAAGCCAACTTGTCTTTAGGGGTGACCTAAGAAAGGGCAGGATGGAAGTCCAAAGCTCAGATCTTAAAAAGCAAAGCTCCAAAACCAGAGAAAACTTCCTAGTATTTAAGCTAATCTTTAACAAAAGAACCTACAAGGCAGCCCTTGACAGCTCCCTTCCATTTACAAGAATCTCTGAAAACATAGGAAAGGGAATCAAAGTCGAAAACAAAGATATAGAACAGACTATCAAAATGCTAGAAATAGACGAAGAAGAAATAAACTACGAATCTAAATTCTCATTTAAGATAGACGATAATGAAATAACAGTCCCATCAACAAAAATAGACCCAGCCCTAAACGACGAAGAAATCCAAATAATATTCGGAGCAGATCTACTAAGAAGCACTTCTTGGGCCCTATATAACCCAATGGGATATGTGAGAGTAAACAAATAAACAAGAGGAGAAGCAAAAACTTCTCCTTTTTAAGTGAAAAAATTAAAAGAGCCTTCTCCACAAGGTCGAAGTAAGGTAATAGTGATAATAAAAATAAAAGTAAATCACATAATCACCCTTATGTCGAGCGAAGTCGAGACATCTCATAAAACCTTAAATTCCCCTTCTGTCTACCTCAGAGGAGACATCTCGCATCCATTACAGTCTAAAATAAAATTCCTTCCCAAATCATGGTAAATCAAGGCTTCAACCCATATAATGTAGGTGCTAATACTATGAAAATAAAAATTATTTTCTTTTGATATTGATTATTGTTTCGTTTTGTGATATATTATTAGCAGATAATAAACAGAGTAAATTTTAGATTTATTATAATATATCTAAAAAATGTTTGTTGCTATAAAAATAGATTGGAGTTATAGTGCCTGTAACATTATTAAATGAAGGTGAAAAAGCCGAAATTGTCGCCATCAAGGGGACAGATTCAATTAGGAAACATTTGAACAATCTTGGTTTTGCGAAGGGCAGAATCATTAGCTTGCAGAAATTTGATGGAGTAAACTATATTTTCGTTATTGATGACAACCGCTTTGCTCTAAGCAAGGATTTGGCTAAACGAATTATGGTTAAGGAGTGTTAAATGAATACATTAGATAAGACAGAAATAGGTAAGACTGTCAAAGTAGTAAAGATTTTAGGAGATTCCCCAACCAAGAGGAGAATCATGGATATGGGTCTTACAAAAAACACAGAAGTTTTTGTAAGAAAGGTAGCTCCCTTAGGAGATCCTATCCAAGTAAGCTTGCGTGGATATGAGCTTACTATTAGAAAAGAAGATGCGAAGAATATAGGGGTTGAAGAAATATGACTTACAAAATAGCATTAGCAGGTAACCCAAACTCTGGAAAAACTACCCTATTTAATGCCTTGACAGGTTCAAACCAAAGAGTTGGTAACTGGCCAGGGGTTACAGTAGATAAGAAACAAGGAGTTTTGAAGGGCCACAAAGATATAATCATAGAAGACCTTCCTGGCATCTACTCTCTTTCTCCTTACACAATGGAGGAAGTCGTAAGTAGGGAATATCTTGTAGGTGAAAGACCAGATTTAATTATCAACTTAGTAGATGGTTCAAATCTTGTTAGAAACTTATACCTTACAAGTCAACTATTAGAGCTAAATATCCCTGTTGTCATCGCTCTTAACATGATGGACATTGTAAGAAGTAGGGGAGATAAGATTGACGTAGACAAGCTTTCAAAGAAGTTAGGCTGTCCTATTGTCGAGATAGTTGCCATGAAAGGCCAAGGTGTTGATAAGCTAATTAGTGAGACAGTTAAGCTTAAAGACAGAGATCTTAAGCCAAATAGCTTGGTTTTCGACGACGAACTTGAAGAAGTTTTAAGTAAAATAGAAAAAGATTATTCAAACAAATTAGACAAAGAATTATCAAGATATTATGCAATAAAATTGTTTGAAAATGACGAAGAAAGCCTAAACCATCTCAATATCAACTCAAATGATTTGAAGGAAGTTACAAAAATCAGAGAAGACTTTGAAGAAAAGATGGATGATAACGCAGAAAGTATCATCACTTCCGCAAGATACGAAAATCTCGAAGATTTGTCAACAGCTGTCTTGGTCAAGGCAAAACCAAAATTATCCATAACTGACAGGATAGATAAGATCGTTACAAGCAGAATTTGGGGACTTCCAATCTTTGCCCTAGTGATGTTCTTAGTTTATTTCATGGCAGTTTATGAGAAAAGTCCAGGAACCTTAGGAACAGATGCCGTAAATGGTTTCTTTGAAGAAACTCTAACCCCTTGGGTGTCAGGTCTAATGGATCAAGCATCAATCCACCCAGTAATCCACTCCCTAGTAATAGATGGTATCGTTGCAGGTGTGGGAGCTGTACTTGGATTCTTGCCACAAATGATGGTCCTATTTGCCCTCCTAAGCATCCTAGAAGACATAGGATACATGGCAAGAGTGGCCTTCATCATGGACAGAATGTTTAGGAGATTTGGCCTATCAGGAAAATCATTTATTCCAGCCATGGTTGCTACAGGATGTGGAGTTCCAGGAGTTCAAGCATCAAGGACTATCGAATCTGATAGGGACAGAAAGATTACAATAATGACTTCGACCTTTATGCCTTGCTCGGCAAAACTACCAGTAATAGCATTAATCGTTGGAGCCTTTTTCCCAGAACACCAAGCCCTTGTTTCCTTCTCCTTCTATATGATAGGTATAGCAAGCATAGTAGTATCTGGAATCATATTGAAGAAATTCAAAGAGTTACAAGCAGATCCTGCTCCATTTATCATGGAACTACCTCCATACCATGCACCACGTGCTAAGTCAGTGCTTACAGATGTCTACAACAAGACAAAGGCTTACGTTAAAAGAGCAGGAACTGTAATACTCCTTTCAACAATTATAATATGGTTCCTATCAAACTTCGACTTTAGTTTTAACCTAGTAGAAGCTGAAGCAGAAACATCAATACTAGCAAGATTAGGATCAGCAATTGCCATAATATTTAGACCAATTGGTTTTGATTCATGGCAAGCAACAGTAGCAACAATCACAGGCTTTGTAGCCAAAGAAAATGTAGTTGCTACAATGGGAGTTGTCCTAGGATTAGGTTCAGAAGTTACAGAAGAAAGCCAAGAACTCTTGATGGCCTTCAACCACGCCCTAGCTACTCCAGTAGCTGGATATTCCTTCCTACTTTTCAACATGCTATGCATGCCATGCTTTGCAGCAGTAGGAGCTATCAAGACAGAAATGGCAGATAACAAATGGACAGCACTTACCATAGCTTACCAAATGGGCTATGCTTACCTAGTAAGCTTGATATTCTACAATATTGCAAACCTAATATTATACAGAATATTCAACATAGGAACAATATTTGGATTTGCTGGACTAGCTTTACTAATCTACCTAATAGCTAGAAAACCATCACAAGAAAAGAAAAGACTTAACTACGAAAAATCAGTAGCTTAAAGCTATTAGAAAAGCACATCTCCTCGCAATCATAGATTGTGGGGAGAGGGAGCTTAAAGGAGATAACATGAACATTCAATCAATAATTTTACTAATAATAATCCTCGGCATATGCGCCTATGTGATTTACACAAGATTTATATCAGCAGATGGTCATGCAGGATGCAAAGATTGCACAGCTTGCAGCTCATCAAATCACAAAAACGATAATCACACTTCTTGTGGTTGCGGTTGCTAGAAGTTCTTACATAAGGACGTAGCAAGCACAAAATAATAAGACCCATCAAGAGGCGATTTCACAAAACTTCAATACTAATTTATAAAGAATGTAATTTTTTTTACAAGAAAACTGATAAAGGTTATCACTATCATCAATTGAGATGAGGTTAACATAAAAATAATAAACAATAAAGGAGAAAATTATGGCAAAAGTAGCAGTAGTATATTGGTCAGGAACAGGTAACACAGAAAAGATGGCAGAAGAATTCGTACAAGCAGTAAAGGCAAATGGTAGCGAAGCAGAACTATTCTTCGCAGGAGAGTTTAGCTCAGATAATATTTCTGACTTCGATGCCTTCGCCTTTGGATGTCCTGCAATGGGAAATGAACAACTAGAAGACGGAGAGTTTGAGCCAATGTTTGAAGAAGTTGAAGACAAGCTTGACAACAAGCCAACAGTCCTTTTCGGATCATACGAATGGAACGATGGCCAATGGATGTATGACTGGCAAGAAAGAGCAAAGGATGACGGAATCAACCTAGCAGCAGACGGCCTAATTGCCTACGATGATCCAGACGAAGAAGCTCTTGAGTCAGTGAGAAATCTCGCCAAAACTCTTCTAGAGAAAATCTAATGCAGGAAGATCTCTTAGTCTTTCATGCATCTCCGGTCCTATGCGGGATAAAGGCAGCCAACCTCTTCCAGATTAGATCAACTGACCTTACTTATGTAAGAAATGTAATAAAGTCTTGGGAAGAGGCCATCAAGCTATGCCAATCTTGCGACCTAAAGTTTAAGATTATAGCCAAGAAGGAAAAAGGATTCCTAGTACTTGCTTATAGAAAAAGTAAACTTGAGACCATCCTAAAAGATGAAGAAATAAAAACTTTCATAAGAAACTTTGGCTACGATGATATAAATCTAGCCAAATGCCTTAACAGGCTAGCAATAAGATTAAAAGTCGACGACTTCCCTCACGAAATAGGCCTCTTTCTTGGCTACCCCCTAGATGATGTAAAAGCCTTCATCAAAAACAAGGGCAAAAACTTCATCCTCAACGGAACATGGAAAGTCTACTACGATGCAGAAAGAAAAAGACAAATCTTCAAAGCCTACAAGGCAAGCAAAGAGAGATGCAGGATGCTAATAAAAAACGGAGGCCACATTCATGAACTAGTTGGATAAGAAAACACAAACATACTATAATATTAGAATAACAGACTGCCCAACTCCTAGGGCAGTTTTCCTTTGCCAAAATTTAATAAAATTCTAGGAATTAAAGTATAGATATCTTAAACAATCACCCTACAGCAGGAGACTCCTCCACAAGGTCGAAGTAAGGGAACTGTGGTATTCACATAAAAACAATCTATGCTATTACCCTTATATCTAATGGGCCTGGCCACAATGAACAAAGTGAATTGATGGCAGCCCTTAATCGAGGCTTTGCGAGTATGAGACGAAGTCGAATCCGCAAACTACCGTCGAGCGGAGCGAAGCGAAGTCGAGATATCTCATAAGATATTCAATTCTCTTTATGTAGAGAATTCCCCTTATGTCGACCGAAGAGGAGACATCTCGTAAAAAATTTCCACCTCGACAGAGCTTCCACGGGGAAGCTACGAGAGGTCTCCAGTCTATGACGACATGTAAATAACAAAAAACAACTTATCTAGGCAAACATTCCAATCAAGGAGACTTCTCCACAAGGTCGAAGTAAGGGAAAACTGGAACTTCATATAAAGAAAAGAGAAACATTACCCTTGTATCTAATGGTACTGGCAACAATCAACGAACCCCACCTATCCCTTGTCTCGAGCGGAGCGAAGCGGAGTCGAGAGATCTCATAATCAAAAATCAACTACAAGCATCCTGAACAAAAGAATGAGAATTACTTAATGTAATAATATTAAGAAAATAATCCAATGATTCTGTAGAAAAGTAAAAACTATATAAAATGAAGTATAATATATATGTTATCATCACTTCCATTAGCATGGAAGGAGGTGAAATCGTGCGAGAATTCTACAACATCATAGTTACTATCGCAGTAGATATAGTTGGTCACTTAATCTGCAAATGGCTAGATAGTATACTCGATGATAACTAGCATAAAAAAAGACGAGCCCTACGCTCGTCTTTTTATTTGGTCGAAACCATGCATTTCTTCTACAACATCATGGTTACTATTATAGTACTTCAAACCATAAGAATTTCAATATTCTAAAAATATATAAGTCAACTATAAAAACCTTTATCTATTGTCAAAACTTATAGCTCTATCGAATAAATTTATTTAATTAGTCATAAAGTACTTATATTAGTTCCTTCTACTTCAACAAAGCGTAGCTACAAGAGGTCTCCAGTCTATGGTGACACGTATATATTGCAGAACAACTTATCTAAGCAAATATCCCAATACCAGAGCCTTCTCCACAAGGTTGAAGTAAGGGAGTATCTATTGTTTTATATAACCATAAGTATAACACATTCCCTTATGTCTAATGGTACTGGCCACAATGAACGCAAGTGAATTGATGGCAGCCCTTAATCGAGGCTTTGCGATGTGAAGCGAAGCTGAGCACGCAAACTACCGTCGAGCGAAGTCGAGACATCTCATAATCAAAAATCACACTTCTATAACTACAAGTATGCAGAAAAAAAGAATGAGAATTACTTAATATAGTAATATTAAGAGAATAATTCTGTAGAAAAGTAAAAACTATATAAAATGAAGTATAATATATATGTTATCATCACTTCCATTAGCATGGAAGGAGGTGATTCTATGCGAGAAGTGTTCAGTTTCATACTTGATGTCATAGTACAAGTACTTGGTAACTACTTGTACAAATTGCTAGACAACAAGTTAAATAGCAAAGATGATAACTAGCATACAAAAAGACGAGCATGCAGGCTCGTCTTTTTTGATTCCATGCTAGTGTTCAGCTTCATGGTTACTACTATAATACTTCAAACCGTAAGAATTTCAATATTCTAAAAATATATAAATGAACTATTCAAAATCTTTATCTATGCTCAAAACTTATAATTCTATTGAATGAATTGATTTAATTAGTCATAAAGTACTTATATTAGTTCCTTCCACTTCAACAAAGCCTCCAGCCTAAGATGACATGTAAATATCAAAGAACAACTTACCCAAGCAAATATCCCAATCAAGGAGACTTCTCCACAATGTCGAAGTAAGGGAAAACTGGTGCTTAATATGAGGAGGAAAGAAGAAGTCTCCTTATAAAAAGCTAAGTGAGTGCCCTCCCTTATGTCGAGCGAATTCGAGACTGTGTCCTTTATCCCTAGCGCATTAGAGATACCTAAAATTACACCAATCCTAACTTCCGCACTATCGATCTCCAACTCTTAATAAAAACCCAAACATAACGAAACATTTTTTAGATATATTGGGTTTTTAAAAAATATATATAAAATTCTTCGAAAAGTCTTGTTTTTATTTTTTATTTAAGTTAGAATATTAATAGGAAGGATGCTAAGATTTGAAATATAATTTAGTATCCAAAGGAGAATATAATTACATAAATTTTAATTAGAAAGGGGATCTTCGTCCTCTCGCTTTAACAAAGTACTGTAAAAAGGAGATACCATGAACAAGAGAGCAAGAGAGTTTATCGTAAAGCTATTTTCACTAATATTAGCTATAACCATGTCCATACCTACAAACGTATTCGCCTCAGCCGGCACGAAAAGACCTAAAGAGATGCCTACGGTCATAAGACTTGCTGATAGCGGAGGAGGAGAAGAGACATATGAGGATACATACATAGAAGACACGACCGAAGACACCTACATAGAAGAGGGCGAGAAAGTCTATAGCGAATATATAGAAGAAACTAATCCAGCTGAGACAGCTGAGTTCATAGAAGAAGCCCCACAGGAAGAAGCTTCTACCATAGCCGAGGAAGATTCTCGTAACTACATACTTAGCCAAAAGGCAAGGCTTAATGATAATCGTGATGGAATAATCTATGATATCAAAGTGGCCAAGAGGGAAAAATCTTACCATGATCCTAATAACAAGCTAAGCCTAAGCCTAATGCTAAACCCAAACCAAGATCTCAAAGACATCAAGCTTACTAAGGTCGTAATTGATGGCAAGGAAGAGAAAAGAGAAGATAAGTCAAATAAACAAGACGATATTCAAAGCCTTAATCTCGCTACACCAAGCTTTGAAAATGAGATTACATATACTGTAGAAGCTTCGATCGATAAGAAAGCAATCGATACAAACAAGCTTTACTCAATGGATTTATCACTAGACATAGGACAATTTAACTTAATTCTTCAAAGAATTTCCTACAAGTTCGTAGAATATGAAAAGGAAGATAAGACTAAAGAGCTAAAGCTTACCCACATCAAGGAAGCAGAAGATGCCCTAAGATCTATCTCCTACAAGAAGGACGACGGCGAAGTGGACAAGGTAATCTACACTGATTACATCATCTCCAAGGACAAGGGCGATGAAGAATCCAGAGCAAATGAGAAAAACAAAATCAACTATGGAATTAATCTAGAAAATCTCAAAAAAGAAGACACCGAAATATCTCTTGACTACTACAAGGCAGACGATAAGGGCTTTAATATAAAGAAGGAATTCTCTGCAAATCTCCCTTACCAAGAAAAGCTCGACCTTGATATTCCTGCTTCATATATCCTTAAACTTACAGTGACAAGCAAGACTGATAAGAAAAACACCAAAATCGAAAGTCACAAGATAAATGGTAGAGAAGTCAAAAGCCCACGCTTTGTCAAGGAAGAAGAAAATTCCTCAGACGATGACGAAGAAGCAGCGAAAAAGGCAGAAGAAGAAAAGAAAGCAGCTGAAGAAAAGGCCAAGGCAGAAGAGAGAAGAAAAGCCGAAGAAGCTAAGAAGGCAGAAGCAGAAAGACAAGACGAAGACGCCAAAAAGGCAGAAGAAGAAGCAAAATCTGCTGCTGAGAAAAAAGAAGCCGAAGAGAAGGCTAAAAGAGAACAAGAAGCCAAGGAAGCTAAAGAAAAAGAAACTAGCGATAAGCTTAAGGCAGAAAAGGAAGGCCTCCTCAAAGCCCTAAAGGAAAAATCTCCTACGAAAGCCGAAGAAAGCAAGGCCAAGATAGAAGTCAAGGAAGACTCCAATCTATCTAAGGCAGATGCAGAACTTAAGGCTGCTCTAAAAGATAAGACTAAGGGAATAGAAGATATCCAAAATCTCCTAACGAGACTTGGAGAAAAATACAAACTCACAAGAGAAGACAAAGCAAAACTAATGACAGCCAACGACGCTGCCATCAAGGCTCTTGTAGAAAAAGATAGGCAAGAAAACTTTAGACCAAATGTCCTTGCGAAAGTTCCTTCAGACTCTTTTAAAGGTAAGAAATTCAATCTTAATACAGTAATGAAGGTAAAGGCAAGCGATGCTTGGCCAATCCCATCTGGCTGGTACTTTGATGTAAACCTAGGCCCATACCTAAAAGAAGATATAGGACAAAGGATTGAGGACCTTCACCATCCTAAACTCGGTCTAGTAGCAACTGCCCAAATGTTAAGGATTGGCAATGATAATATCATTAGATACACCTACGTAAAAAAGATTACAGAACCTATAGAACTAAAAATAGACCAAGACTTAGAATTTGATGCAGATGCAATTGGAGGCCAAAACCCAATTACCCTAAATATCAAAGTAGCTCCAAAAAATAACCCGGTCCAAAATCTATATCCAATAACTGTATCTAAAGACACAGACAGCCCAGTTAAAAGTTCATACATTGTAGAAGATGAAGGCGAGACCCAATCAGGAACCTACCCTTACCAGCTAAATTGGAAGACAACCTCTCAAAAGCTTAGGGATAAAAATCATAATGAGATAAAATCCATGATAGATCCAAAGTTGGATGGAGCTTATGTGGATTGGGACATCGAAGTTGATACAAAAGATTTAATAAATTCAAAAGAAACTCTCGACTTTGATAAGCTTCACCTTACAGTCTTTGGTTCAGCTAACCAAGGTATCAAGGAATTCTCCTTCAAAGCTTCAACAAGTCCTATAAGTGTTGATGATACAAGTAATTTTAAATCATCATCAAGGTTGGGAGAAATCCTAACCCAAGATTCTGATATTAAAAAATCAGAACTTGGAGATAAACTATACATCAAAGTTAGAGGAAAAATTGACCCAGACCAAGTCCACGAAACCTACTCAATTGGTTTTAGGATAAACCCTGATAAGAACTATATAGATAATTTATTGCAAGAATACAAGGATAAATTCGACAAAATCCCTAGCCCAATCAAATGGTTAAAAGGAGTAAAAGAGGCAAAAAGATTTGCAGAAGTACCATTCAACCTAGTAGAAACAATGATACCTGCTACCTTCAACGGCCTAAGAGATAAGTTTACCAATGAGAGATTCTACTATGACAACACCAGAACCATAGTAGCTGACAGAAAGTCAGATAAGAGAGCTGACTGGTACGCCCTAGATCTTATTAGACGTGGCGAAAACCAAGACTCAGCCTTAGATTATCCTACATTTGACCTAAACAATGGTACAAATAATCAAAAAATAAAAGCAGACAAGATCTACTTTGTACCTAGAAAAGACGGCGGCTACAGAAGGACCTCCCAAGCAGGTGATGTTGTTCTATCAAATGGCCAATACTATCCAGGCACCTTAGTGTCCTACGAATACGAAAATGAAAAGGGCCAAAGAAATGACGCCTACAACTTTAGGGCAGACCTAAAAGATAAGAAGAAATTCAACATCGATGAGGTCTATGATACAGAAGGAGGAATGGTAAATCTTTTCACCCAAAAAGTATCTGACCAGGCCATAGCTAATGGCTACCTAGCCTACACCGAAGACCCTTATCCAATCATGCGTATAGATAAGAACTTCGATATGGTATCATGTTTCAACGACCGTATCAAAGCCCCAGTTTACACTGGAAGCAATAGCGTCATCTTAGATAAGCACGAAGACGCCTCAGGCGACTTCCTAATATCTAGACTAAACGAATCAATCAACAAAAAGTCTGGAGACTACGAATTAAAACCATATTTAAATGGTACTGAGTACGATGGAGTCTACCTAAACCACGGAGGCATGTCCGAAGGCCAAGCCATGGAAGAATTAATGAAAAAGATCTACTTCTATGGTGAGGAAGTCAAAAAAGATTATGCTAAAAACAATGGTGGCAAAGAGATGCACAGGCTCATCGAAAGCTCAATGTATCAAAGGGTAATCCACCACTTTACAGATGGTAAGTCTCTAAAAGAGGACTACTTCCAAGCCCCATCATCATATAACGTCGATGAATGGAAGGTTCCTCACACCTTATCAGGTACCCGCCAAACCTACCCAAAAACAGGATGGGACGGATCTTTTGATGGTGCTGATAAAGAGAGAAAAACTGACCAAGGACTCAGAAAGCTAAAAGACAAAGAAACCCAGATAGGAAACTATCCACCAGTCCAATCCACCCAACACGACATGGCAGTAGCACTTTATAATAAGGTCATAGCTTCTTATAAAGAAGGCAATGATTGGAATCCGGACAAGGCAGATTCTGTAAAATTGGTATTCTATTCCCACACCGACGAAGGAAAATACCAAGAGCTAATCGCAGGTCGTGTGATGGCTCCAATCGAGATTGATAAATATAAACAAGATGGCAAAAAACTAAAAGATGCCAAATTCAGATTTACCAATATCGACACAGGTGAGAGTAAAACATGGACATCAAAAGATGATGAAAATACTCACAAGCTTTACCTAAGACCAGGTAAATACAAGGTCCAAGAAATTGAAACCCCAGAGGGTTATCAAAAAATCGAAGACTTTGATATCGAAGTCATAAGAGAAGAGATCCACCCAGATAATGGTCCATATAGGGCTAAAAAGTTATCTGATATCCATGTCAATGATGGCTTCAAAACTAAAGTGGCACTTGGCGATAATATTCCAGAAACAGTTGACCACCAAAAATTAGTTGAGCTTGATGGAAACAATATAAAAGTCAAGATTAAAAACATCGATGACAACCTCGGTAGCCTAGAATTTACCAAGAAAAACAAATTCATCAGGCTAAGAGGAGCAGAATTTAGACTAAGAAAGCTAAAAGAAACCAGCGTAGATAAGGCTAAGAATGATATCAATTCTCTAACAGATGAAGACTTTGATAGCAAGAAATACGACCAAACATCTGCTGGAGATGGCGGAGACTTCATATTTGAACAAATCCCAGTAGGCTACTTTGTTCTAGAAGAAACCAAAGTCCCAACCGGCTACCAAAAAGCTCCACTCTACCTCCTACAAGGAGTAAAGGGTAAGGATGATAATAATAATGACACTGTTATAGTTAGCTTTGTTGGCAATAAAGACCAAATAGAAACTGAAAATAACAAAACTATAATCAGAAACAAGCCAAAAGAGACCGATGTAGAATTTAGAAAAATCAGAGAGGCCCTAGAAGCTGAAGATAAAGACAAATTAGGCCTTTCAGATGCTAGATTTAGACTTGAATCTCTTTGGACCAAGGACGGCTCAAATTACTACAAAGATTTAACATCAAAATATCCAAAGTATGGTAGTAAAAATCCTTTGGTAGGCAAGGGAACAGATGAAGGATACTTCCGTTTTGAAAAGCTTCTTGTAGGAGACTACAAACTAACAGAAATCCAAGCTCCATATGGCTATCAAGTTACAGACTCTTATTGGAGACTAGAAGTTCGTGAAAACGAAAAAGGAAACCTAACCAAAACTCTGTATGAAGTCAAAAAAGACGGTACAGAAGAAAAGGTTGATCCAAATAAAGACTCTGTCTACCAAATTACTAATAAAGCTAGAAAAACAAATGTAGAATTTAAAAAATACCTAGGCGAGCTTGAAAAAGACTCAGAAGGTAATGTCATCAAAGATAAAGACGGTAAACCTATAGTCAAAAAAGATGAAGTTAATAAAAAGCTTAATGGTGAAAATAATCAACCTGTAAGCTTTGACCTCTATGGCTCAGATTTCTACGGAGCAATAATTGGAGACAAAGACGAAAGTGGTAACATAAAACCAATCAAAACTAACATAGTCCAAGATGCCAAGGGTATTTTCCACCTAGATGACCTAGAATTCGGTAAATATTATGTCCTAAGAGAGACCAACCCTCCAGCTGGCTACGATAAAGCTAATGACATCCTACTTAAGGTAGAGGCAGAAGCCGTATCCAATGTGGGCGAGATGAAGGTAATAGTAAGAGACCCTAATGCTAACACAGAATTTGGTGAACACGCAATATTTAAGGGTGTAATTGACTTCAAGAAAGGCGAGCAATTAGGATCATTTAGCATCAAAAAAACAGGTAGAGCTATCTACTACCTAGATGAAAATGGTAAACTTGTTACACCTAATCCACAAACAGATGTAGGTCTAAGACGTGCTTACTTTAGACTCTACACTGCAAATCGCGACTTCAGTATTGAAAAAAATGCTGGTGGTTATCCAAAAGAATATATCCAAAAGGTAACTCCAGGTGTTCCAATTATCCTCTACTTAACCGAAGCTGAGGCTAAGAAAATGACTGATGCTGATCGTAAGAATTTAGGTATAGTAGGTTATAAAAACTTTACAAATAATCACGGAGACCAAGAAAGCTATGCAGTAGATAAGGATGGTAAGAGATTTAGAATAGGTCAAAACCCTAACAACTTACCAGAAAATCAAGGTATAGTAACCTTCGATAACCTAAAACCAGGCTACTACGTCCTTGAAGAATTTAGAGGACCAGCAGGCTACGAAAGAACAACCCAAAAATGGTATGTAAAAGTAGAAGATAACGGAAGAACAATCAGGTCAGAAAACAAAAATGACCCGGCCTTTAATGGCCAAGGCCTACAGTCAATAAATTATTTTGCAGACCCGTCAAGTAGCCCAAGATTCAGGATGGCAAATCTTGATATATCTGAACCGTTACAATTAAATAGACCAATGCAACCAGCATCTAATCGAAATGTGAGAAAAGAAAAATCAAGTATTGATATAAGTGATAATTATATCAATGATAGAGTTTCTGCAGGTGAATCAGATGTTGAAATAGGAAACACCTATACAAATGAAATTATGGGTAAAAATTCTGGTACGTCACAGATAGAAGTAACAACATATGTTGAGCAACTTCCTAAGGATGAATTTAAAGTTACAGTAAAAACCAAACTTCTCCAAGGTTCTGGAGTTTCAGGATTTTATGAATTTAGTTTTAATAATGATTTTGATTTCGTAAGAAATTCGACTCATTCCGATAGGGTTCCAACAGAGCCAGCACCATATAATGGAAGATGGCATAATAGCTATAATGCATCTAAAAATGCTATTGATATTGATTATGGCCAACCAAGATTAAAAAAGAATCAAACCGCTATAATTGAGTTTAATGTTACACCAAAAGATAAATCAAAACTTAAATCAGGACAAGCTTATAGCCTATTTAATGAAATTACCTACAAACCCAATAATGGTTTCAACACATTGGTCTACAAATTAAGAGCTCCTACAGTAACTTATAAGCAAATTCAAAATATAACCTACAAGGAAGAAACTGTACTAATACAAGAAATCCCAATACCTACTACACCAATAAGAAGAGAGAATTCTTCGATGTATAAGGGTGAGGAAAAAACAGTATTTAAGGGGGCTAAAGGAAAAGTTGAAGAACGTAGAAAATACAAATATATAGACGGTGTTAAGCAAGAAAATGACTATCAAGTAATAGAAAGAATTACAACAGATGCGCAAGCGCCTATTATAGAATACGGTACTAAAACTAAACCTGTAGATCCAGAAGAACCGGGAGGTGGCGAACAACCAAGCCAAGGAGACAAAAACCTAGAAGTAAACTTTACCTACTCAAATTCCGTAAATGGAAAGAAAGTAGCGCCAGATAATACTTCACCAGGTAGAATTGTCCTTGAGGAAGTTAACGGAACAAGCAGCCAAGAATTAGAAAAACTTGATGCTGTAAACGAAGGTAGGCTATCATTTACAACCAAGCTTGACTCAAAGAAATCTTATAGACTTGTTTATACAAGAAAAGATAATCTTGCCAAGGCATGGGCACTTCCAAACCAATCTATCTACAATATTGATAGTAAATCAATGAAAGCTG
>QWCJ01000069.1_pt1 | contig 99519 bp, 125 predicted proteins | sample 1972501 | NCBI WGS metagenome assembly QWCJ01 (sample SAMN09866711, study PRJNA288562) | Human vaginal metagenome isolate term2_vaginal, whole genome shotgun... | isolation source: vagina | host: Homo sapiens | place: USA: California
AAGTGTTTTGTAAAATTTTTTTAATTTTATTTTACATTCATTACTTGTTTTTGAGTAATTTAAAAAGCACTTAACTTAAAGTGCTTTTATATGATATCAGTATAAAAGTTAATTGTCAAGTGCTTTTTGTATTTGGTTTATTTTATTTTAAGAATGCATGATATGCTTTGCTTGTCATGTAGCAATCAGCTTTTGATAATAGTTCAACTGGTGCATGCATTGATAGCATTGCTGTTCCAATGTCAACTACTTCTGCTCCTTGATTAGCAAGTATATATGCTATTGTTCCTCCGCCGCCTTGGTCTATTTTACCAAGTTCAGTTGTTTGCCACATTACTTTTTCCTGTTTGAATAGTTCTCTTAATTCATTTAAGAATTCTGGATTTGCATCATTTGAACTGAATTTTCCACCGTGTCCTGTGAATTTGGCTAATGAAATTCCACATCCACTTAATGCTGTGTTAGAATCTTCAGTTGCATCAGAATACAATGGATCGATTGCTGCAGTAACATCTGCTGACAATACTTTTGAATTTGCCATGATTCTTCTCATTGTTAAATCGTTGTAATTTTCATTTTGATTGTTTGCAATTTCTGCAATCATATTTCCCATGTATGGTGCATTCATTGATGTATTACCAACTGATCCTATTTCTTCTTTATCTACGAACAAAGCCACAGCTGTTCTCTTAGGATTTTCAACTTTAAGGATTGCTTCTAGTGTAGCATATGCACAAACTCTGTCGTCATGACCGTGAGATGCAATCATTGCTCCATCAAATCCAACATCTCTTGCTTTAGTAGCTGGAACAATTTCTAATTCTGCTACTTGGAAATCAGATTCTGTTATTCCATATTTTTCGTTCAAATATTTTAATATGCATTTTTTGATTGGGTTTTCTTTTTCATCTTTGAAATTGTAGCTATCGTGACCAGCTATTATAGCTAATTTTTCGCCTTCAATTGCTGCTCCCAATGTTTTTGCGTTCAAATCTTTTGACAAGTGAGCTAATAGTTCAGTGATGTAGAATACTGGTTCATCTTCTTTTTCACCGATTTTGATTTCAACTTTTTTGCCTTCATTTGTGAAGATTACGCCATGCATTGCCAATGGAATTGTTGTCCATTGATGTTTTTTTATTCCACCATAGTAGTGTGTCTTCATCATTAGGATGTTTTTATCTTCTGAAAAAGGTACTGCTCTAACATCTAATCTTGGGCAATCCAAGTGTGAGCCAACTATGTTAAGGCCTTCGTTAATGTCTTCACCAATAACAACTAACACACAAGATTTGTCCTTATTGTTTATATAAATTTTGTCGCCTTTTTTGATTTGTCCTTTTAAAGCTTCTTTTAATTCAACAAATCCATGTTCTTTTGCTTGATTAACAATAAATCCTGTGGCTTCTCTTTCAGTTTTGCAGTTATCTAAGAAGTTCTTGTATCTTTCACCGTAAGCATAGATTTCTTTGTGTTCTTGTTCATCTACAACTTCCCAAATACTTTTCTTTTCGTAATTCAATTCCATAAAATCACTCCATTTCTGTAACATTTTCTATAGGTTCTCCTATAATTTTAGATCCATTAATTTTAAAATCAGATGGATTTTTTGTGACATAATATTTAATGTCACATTTATTTTGATAGTTCCCACAAATCTCATAAACATCTTCACTAAGAGAGTCTGCAGGATCTACAAATGTAATATTTTCTCCTGTATATTCTTTCAGGTATTCAATTAAAATTGGATAATGTGTGCACCCCAAAATTATCGTGTCTGCTCCAAATTCTACAATAGGTTTCAAGTATTCCTCTACTTTTTTTAAAATCTTTTCTTTATCTTTGCAGTCTTCTTCTACAAATCCTACAAAATCGAGACATGCTGATTGGCATACTCCAATGTCATTTTGTTCTAATAATTTTTTATATAACCCATTGTCTACGGTAGCTTTTGTAGCTATCACTCCAACTTTCTTGTTGGACGTTGTTTGTAGTGCAGATTTAACGCCGTATTCAACAACTCCAATTATATCAAAGTTGGCAATTGATCTCATATGACTTAAAGCTATTGATGTTAATGTATTACACGCTACTACAAGTAAATCTATCTGTTGTTCATTAAAAAACCTAACAATATTTTCGGAAATTTTAATCATTTGTTCTCTGGTTTTGGAGCCATAAGGTACATTTGCACTATCAGCAAAGTAAATATACTCCTTATTGGGCATCAGTTTTTTTACTTTTTTGAATACTGTAAGTCCGCCCAACCCAGAATCCACGAATCCTATTTTGTTATAAGGTTTTTGTTTTGAATACATACTTATATTTATCCTTTAATTTATTGTAGCAATTCTCATAATCATTATAATTTTCAAAAATCCCAAAAACAGTTGGTCCCGATCCGCTCATAAGTGACAAATCAGCGCCGAGATTGTTCAACTGTTCCTTTATATCAGAGATTTCTTCGACTAATTTTTCTGATACACTTTCCATCGTGTTAAATGCTTGCCTGTAAAAAGTTTCATAATCTCTGCTATCAATTGCAACAGTAATTTTACCAAGTCCACCGTTTGATTCTTTCAAATTATCATACACATCTTTTGAAGATATACTCATTCCGTTATTTACAATTATTATGTTTTTGTTTGAAAAATCAGATAGTCTAACAAACTCATTTCCAATTCCTGTTGCTCTGACGCATTTTTTGCTCGTAAAATAGAAAGTGTCTGCTCCTGTTAATCTGCAGATTTCCTTGATTTCTTCATTTGAAAGATTTAACGACAAATCATCATTAACATACATCAAAAATTCGCATGCATTGGAGCTTCCTCCTGCAAGTCCTGCTGATATAGGGATTTGTTTATCTACAAACACATCATAGCCACAGTTGATTTTTCTAAACTTTTTTAAATTTTCAAATATTTTATATATCAAATTAGTTTTATCAGTAGGAAAATTCGAATTGTTGGAGCTAAGTTTTAACTCATTAGTATTATTACGATCTATTTCTATAACATCGTGCAGATCAATCAGGTTCATAATTGTGTCGATGTTATGATATCCATCTTCCCTTAAATCAAGAACATCTAACGATAGATTTATCTTTGCGTAACTATTAATCTTCATCAAACACTCTTAAATCTTCTAATTTTTCAAAAAATACTATCTTTTTGCCATCAGTTATCATAGGAACTCCTACTTTGTTGTCCTTTACAATTGATTCGAATTCATTTCTATTATCTCTATAAGTAAAAAATTCCTTGAGATTTTTCATAGAATCTGTAATATTGATTTCTTCATAATCAATACCGGCATTTTTTAAAAGTTCGATTGCATCTACACAATCTGGGCATTTTTCTGACATATATAATTTTAACTTCATAATACACCTCTAATAATAAATTATACTATTGTTTAAATGTTAAATCAAACTAAAAAAACGACCTAACGGTCGCTTTTTAACATAATTCTAACTTCACTGTTGATGTAAGTATATCTGAGTAAGTATACGATATAGTTCTTTCAGAATCGTATTCGTTTGTTACTTTGATTGTGAATAAACTTGGGAACACTTGACTAATAGTTCCTTTGTTAGTAACAATTTTATTTCGTCCTTTATCTGCCTCGACAATAACATCTTTTCCAATATTACTTCGCACTTGACTTCTAATCATGTTCAAATCGTTAATTTCCTTCACGTTATTCCTCCTAACAGATTCGTCGTTATTCACATTATACCACTGTGTCATTGTAAAGTCAAATTAAATAAATTATTTTACAGTAATATTAAAAATATGTCAATAGTTTTTAAGGATTTTTTTATAATCCAAGAGCTACGTGTGCCATCTCGAAATAAATCAACAAACTCAACGCATCTACTATTGTTGTAATCAACGGTCCTGCCATAATTGCTGGATCTAATTTTAATTTCTTAGCGATTATTGGCAACATTCCACCTATTAATTTTGCTGTCACAATTGTGAATATTAAAGTTAATGAAACAACTAACCCAACTGGTACTGAAACTTTGTCTATAATCATGGTTTTTATGAAACAAACAATGCTCATAACCACAGAAACTATCAGTGCTACTCTGAATTCCTTGAAAAATACTTTTAGCCAATCTGTTGTACTAATCTCTCCAGTTGCAAGTCCACGAATAATAAGCGTCGATGATTGCGAACCTGAATTTCCTCCTGTATCCATTATCATAGGAATAAATGCCGTTAGAATAATAGCTTGTCCCAATAGTGATTCGTAATGAGTCATTATTGATCCTGTAAAAGTAGCAGAAATCATCAGTATCAAAAGCCACGCAATACGTTTTTTTGCTAAATTAAATACGCTTTGATCCAAGTATTCATCTTCATCTGGACTCATACCTGCCATGATTTGGAAGTCTTCTGTTGCCTCTTGTTCCATGACTTCCATGATATCGTCAACTGTTATAATACCAGTAAGTCTTTTTTCGTTATCTACTACAGGAAGAACTACGAATCCGTATTTTTTGAACACATCTGCTACGGTTTCTTGGTCATCGTCAGTATGAACGTAAATTACATCTTCATCCATTAAATCTTCGATTAATGTTTCCGGTTCATTGGTTACTATAGTTCTCAAAGAAATGAATCCTAACAAAGTTTTCTTTTCGTTAGTAACAAAACATGTATATACAGTTTGTTTATCCACGCCTGTTTTTTTAATAACCTCGAGAGCTTTCCTTACAGTATAATAAGATCTCAATTCAATATATTCTATTGTCATCAATGATCCAGCTGAATCTTCAGGATAATTTAAGAATTGATTTATAAGATTTCTTTCGCTTTTGTCCGTATGTCTGAGAACTTTTTTAACAATTCCCGCTGGCATTTCTTCGATTAAGTCAATCATATCGTCGAAATATAGCTCGTCTACTATGAATTTAACTTCCTTATCACTAAATGCTTCTAACAGCCTTGTTTGATGATCCTTTTCCATATGAGAAAACACATCGATACTGTCATCTTTGTTCAATAATCTGAACACAAGCATAGCGCTTTTTAAATCTAATGATTCAATATAATCTGTAATATCAACTGGGTTGTATTTTTGAATTTGGTTTTTTAGTTTTAAATAGTCTTTGTCTTCTAGATATTTGTTAAGCAAATCCATATCTATTTCATGACGTTCAAATTTTTCATCCATCATATTACTCACCACCTATATTTCTATTTCATATTAAATTATAACATAGATATGAAATATTTTTACTTGAATGAACTTAAAGCTTATATTATAATAAGATTATAAATGATGAAAGGGTGATTTTATGGAAATTACTAAAGATATGTTAATTGGAGACATTATTAGAAGCAATCCTGATTCTGTAGAAGTTTTATTCAGAAACGGATTATCTTGTATAGGTTGTCCAGCCAGCCAAATGGAAAGTTTAGAAGAAGCTTGCATGGTTCATGGACTAGATGTAAATTATCTATTAGAACAATTAAACAAAAACTAATATTATTCCCGCTGATTAAAGCGGGTTTTTACATAAAAAAACTACCTGTCAATTGACAAGTAGTTTTTGTTTTTTTATAATCCTAAAGCTTCTTTTAATTTAGCTTGATCAAATCCAACTATTTCTTCATCACCTATGATTGTAACAGGAACACCCATGTGACCTTTTTTCATAAGTTCTTTTCTAGCTTCTTGATCTTGTGATATATTCTTTTCTGTATATTTTACGTTGTTTTCGTCCATATAATCTTTTGCTGCGTGGCAATATTGACATCCATCACTTGTATAAATTACTACATCTTTCATAAAAATACCTCCTTAAAAGTCTGTATTTTATATATACCCTTATTTGAAAATCCTAATCAATTAGACTCAACTTTTTAACAATATTTTTGTAATCTTCTAGTGACAAATTCTCGGCTCTTAAATTTTCCTTTAATCCCAATTCTTGAAGAATTGCCTTTAATTTTTCCTTGTCGACATTTACAAATCCACTGGTGAAACTGTTCAATATGGTTTTTCTTCTTTTGCTAAAGCCTGATCTTATTAATTGGCGTAAAAGTTCTTGGTCAATATCTTCATCTAATTTTTTGAGTTTCATATTGACAACTGCACTGTCTACTTTTGGTTGTGGCATGAACACTGTCTTTGGTGCATTTAGTATTATTTTCGCATCGCTGTTTTGTTTTACAAACAAACTCAATGATGCATAATCTTTACTTCCCACATCAGCTACCATTCTATTTGCCACTTCTTTTTGAACCATAACAGTGATTGATTCGATGATATCTCTGTAATTGAACAAGTGCTCAATAATGGGAGTTGTGATGTAATAAGGAAGATTTGCAACCACTTTGAATTTTTTATCTTCATGATTGAGTTCATTCAAATCCACCTTCAATACATCTTCATTTATTATTTTAAAATTTTCTCTATCGCCAACAGTATATTTCAAAACATCCATAAGTCTTGAATCTATTTCTATAGAATACAAGAACTTACATTTGTCAACAAGTCTTTCTGTCAACGTTCCAAAACCAGGGCCAATTTCAATTACGTAATCGTCTTCTGTAATATCAGAATAATCTATAATATTTTCAATCAAATTACCATCTATAAGAAAGTTTTGACCCAGAGCTTTTGAAAATTTGAATCCAAATTTGTCCAATATTTCTTTAATATAGGAAGGTTGGTGAAGTTTATAACTCATCTATTTATAGCCTCCTCTAATTTTTCTCTTGAAATATTGTAATTGTTAAGCATTCTCAGAAAAGATTTCGCATTTCCGTAACCTATATTTAAGATTTTGCCAACCTTTATTCTAAGTGCTTTGGATTCTTCTCCTACCAATCCGTAGTAAATCATATCATCCATTGTATATTCGTTTTTAGAATCAATCATTGATGGATGAGCGTTTTCTATGGCTATTTTGATATCTTCTTCTTTTGCATTTTCGATTCCAATGTCTTCATCTTTGATACACAAATCTTGTGCAATAAATGCGTTTTTTGCGGTTGGAATAAAATCATTAATTCTTTTTCTGATTTTATTTCCAGCGTAGTCTGGATCAGTTAGGATTATTATTCCTCTATCTTGGTCGATTTTTTTGAGTCTTTTGAGTAATTTATCGCTAAAATAAATTCCACCAGTGCATACAACTTCACAATCTAGTGCTCTTTTGACTCTTTGTTCATCGTCTCTTCCTTCTACAACTATTATTTCTTTTATCATAATTTACCATCCAAAAATATCATCAGCATTCTTACAAATAATCTGTGCCGCTTCTTTTTCCGACATTTTCTTCAACAAACTAACTTCTTGTAACACCAAATTCACATATTTAGGTTCGTTTCTTTTCCCACGATATGGATGAGGAGTCAAGTAAGGTGAGTCTGTTTCTACCAGAATTTTGTCGATTGGTAGTTTCTCACACGTTTCTTTGACATTTCTTGCGTTCTTAAATGTCACAACTCCACTAAATGAAATATAATATCCCAAATCAATAAATTTCATAGCCATTTCATAACTTCCAGAATAAGAGTGCATTATTCCTCTCACATTAGGATATTTCTTCAAGATATCGTATGTGTCTTGGATTGCATCTCTTGTGTGAATAATTACAGGCAAGTTTTTTCTTTCAGCGATTTGCATTTGCTTTTCGAAAAGATATTTTTGCTTTTGTTTATCGTGTTCATAATGATAGTCAAGCCCAATTTCTCCAATAGCTTTGCATTTTGGATTGTCTGATAATTCTTCTATTTTCAAAATATCTTCATCTGTAAATCTACTGTCTTCTTCAGGATGAATTCCTACAGCATTGTATAAGAAATCATATTTTTCAGACAATTCAATGGCTTTAATGGAGTTTTCTACATTGTCACTTGGAAGCATTGCTTTTATTACAGAATTTGATTTAAGATTTTCGATTATTTTATCTCTATCAAAATCAAATTTCTCATCTGTCAAGTGACAATGTGTGTCGTATATTACATAATCTCCCATTAAGATACAGTCGCTCCGTCTTCAAATTCTGAATCAAGTAAGCTTGCCATTGTCAAGTTATCTCCCTTACTTGCCGCAAGAAGCATACCTTGAGATTCTACTCCTCTTAATTTAACAGGCTTCAAATTGTAAACAACAATAACCTTCTTGCCTATCAAATCATTTGGCTCATACCAATTTTTAATACCAGAAACTATTTGTCTTGTTTCTTCTCCGATTTTAACCTTGAAAACCAAAAGTTTATCGGCATCTGGATGTTGTTTTGCTTCCATGATTTGTCCAACCCTCAAATCAAGCTTGTCAAAATCATCTATAGTGATTTCTTCTTTTGTCTTAGCTTTTTTAGATTTTTTCTTGGATTTTTTAGCAGCTTCTTCATCGTTACCGTCTCTTAATTCAGAAACTTTTTTACCAGTTCTTTCTTCGATTAATTTATCGTTAACCTCATTCAATCTTTCAGTTTCTTTCTTGATATCTAATCTATTGAACAAGTTTTCTCCTCTTTGAACCTTAGTTCCAACAACAGTTTTACCGAACACTCTTCCATCTTCCCATTTTATTTCAGAAAGACCGATTTGTTCTTTTATTTTGTTGCTAGTTTCAGTGATAAATGGAGAAGTTAAAATACAGATAACTCTTATCGCATCCATCAAATTATACAAAACAGTCTTCAATCTTTCTGGATCTTCTTTAATCAAAATCCAAGGAGTAGTTTCATCGATGTATTTGTTGGCTCTTCTAACAACTTTCCAAATTTCTTCAAGCGCATTTGAAAAATCTAGCTCTTCTAATAACTCTTCAACTTTTTCTTGGCATCCTTCAACTACAGATATTAAACTCCTGTCAATATCGTTGTTGGCATTTGGTTGTGGAATAACACCATCAAAATATTTTTCAACCATCGACACTGATCTACTCACAAGATTTCCTAAATCATTTACCAAATCTGAGTTGAACCTGTTCATAAATCTTTCTGTAGTAAAGTTACCATCATTACCAAAAGTAAAATCTCTTAAAATATAGTATTTCAAAGCATCCACACCGTATAAATCAATGATTGGTTCTGGATAATATACATTTCCCTTTGATTTACTCATTTTATCTTCATTGAACAAAATCCATCCATGAGCAAAAACTCTCTTTGGCAATGGCAAATCCAACGCCATCAACAAAGCTGGCCAAATAATTGTGTGGAATCTTACAATTTCTTTTCCAACCAAGTGAATATCGCATGGCCAGAATTTGTTGAATAATTCTTCATCTTGTCCATATCCAATTCCTGTCAAATAGCAGCTAAGCGCATCAATCCAAACGTAAATTATATGTTTATCATCAAACGGAACCTTAACTCCCCAGTCAAAACTTGTACGAGATACAGATAAATCTTCCAATTCACCACTTAAAAAGTTGTTCACCATTTCGTTCTTACGAGATTCCGGTTTTAAGAAGTCCGGATTATCTTTGTATAATTGTAAAATTCTATCTTTGTATTTTGATAATCTAAAAAAGTATGATTCTTCTTCATGATAGTGAACATCTCTTCCACAATCTGGACACTTTCCATCCTTTAATTGTGATTCTGTCCAAAAAGCTTCACAATCAACACAATAATGTCCTTTGTAAGTAGATTTGTAGATATCTCCCTTATCGTATAATTTTTGGAAAATTTCTTGAACATTTTTTTCGTGCACCTTGTCTGTACTTCTAACGAAACTATCTATATCAATGTCAAGCTTCTTCCACAAATCCTTAGCACTTTGTACAATTGGATCGATATAATTTAGTGGATTATCTCCCATGTTTTTTTCTTTTGCTTTTTCGTATAATTTTTGACCATGCTCATCAGTACCTGTAGTCAAAAATACATCATAACCTTGAATCTTTTTAAATTTTTTCAAAGTATCCGCAATAATTGTCGTATAAGTATGACCTAAATGTAAATTACTGCTTGGATAATAAATCGGCGTAGTAATATAATATGATTTCTTTTCTTTTGACATAATTTCCCTCCAAAATAAATAAACTACAATAAAATAAAAAAGCCCTTATATGACATACATCATATAAGGGCGAAAATCCGCGTTACCACCTTAATTTTAGAATAAAAAAATATTCTCTCATTGTTTGGCACTTTCATGCCTAGCATTTGATAACGGATGCTCCCGGAAAAGTTTAAAAGCATAAGCTATTCAACTTTTCAAACTCAAAGACCATATTCTGTAATAATTTAGTATCTTATTCCAGCAAACTAAGACTCTCTTTAAAAAAAATATTACATACTCATCTCATCATAGTCATTTTATCAATATATTAAAATAATATCATAAACACATAATTTGTCAAGCAATAAAAAAGAGAGGCTATTATACATAACCTCTCCATAATTTTATCGACTATTTTAATTCGATAGTAGCTCCAACTTCTTCAAGTTTAGCTTTTAATTCTTCAGCTTCTTCTTTAGAAGCGCCTTCTTTAATTGCTTTTGGTGCTTCGTCTACTAAAGCTTTAGCATCTTTTAATCCTAAACCAGTTAAGTCTTTAACTGCTTTAATAACTTTCATTTTTGCTTCACCAGCTGATGCTAAAATTACATCAAATTCTGATTTTTCTTCTGCTGCTGCTCCACCTGCTGCTGGTGCTGCACCTGCTACTGCTACAGGAGCTGCTGCTGATACTCCAAATTTTTCTTCTGCTTTTTCTACTAATTCATTTAATTCAAGAACAGTTAAGCCTTCAACTGCTTCTAAAATTTCATCTATTGACATTTTTTACCTCCAAATTTTATTTTTATTAATTATTCTTCTACTGTTTCAGTAGTTTCGTTTGATTCAGTTTCTTCTGAACCTTCTGCTTTTGATTTAGCAATAGCATCTGCTAAATATACAAATTTTGATACTGGAGCTTTGAAGCTTCCAAGCATTTTTGTAAGAAGAACTTCTCTTGAAGGAATAGATGCGATTTTCTTCACACCTTCAACATCTAAGAATTTGTCTCCTAAATAACCTGCTTTAATTTCTAAATTTTCGTGATCTGCTGCGAATTCCTTTGCTATTCTGGCTGCTGCGATTGGATCATCCATACTGAATGCAACTGCGTTAGGACCAGATAAGTAATCTAAGAATCCTTCAAATCCTAATTCTTTAAAAGCAAAATTCATCATTGTGTTTTTGTATACTTTAAATAATACATTTTCATTTCTGAATTTTTCTCTTAATTCTGTTGCTTCACTAACATCTAATCCTCTATAATCAACGATAACCATTGATTTAGCATCATTAATGTGTCCTTTAATTTCTTCGACAACAGCTTTCTTTTGATTTAAAACGTGTTCTTTCATTATTTCACCTCCATGAAAAAGGCTACACTAAAAAAGTCTTTCCATCCAAAGACAGAAAGACGATTATTATATCATATTCAATGAATATGTCAACACTTTTTTTATTATTTTTCTTCAATAATACAAATGTTTTTGTCTTCTAATTTCTTTTTCTTATATCTGTACAATAATTCATAGATTGTAGCAAATATTGGAACGAAAATAAGCATACCAACAATACCACTTACTGCCGCCCCTATGGTAACTGCAACTAGAACCCAAATAGATGGTAGTCCCACTGATGATCCAACAATTCTAGGATAAGTTACATTACCATCAAATTGTTGAAGAACAATTATGAAAATCACAAACATAATCGCTTTTGAAAAAGATTCGATTAAAATAATCAAAGCTCCTAGAGCAGCTCCTAGTATAGCTCCAACCAGTGGAATCAACGCTCCAAAACCAATTAATACGCTAACTGTTGCAGCGTTTGGAATCTTCAACAAATACATTCCTATGAAACACATAAACCCAAGCATAAAAGCTTCGATAAATTGGCCTTTGAAGAACGAGTAAAATTTTTCGTAGGCGACTTTGAAGAAAACAATAATTCTTTTTGCAGTTTTCCCGCTGAAGAAAACATAAGTTAATTCTGTGAATTGTCTTCTCAACGTTTCTTTTGAGAATAATAAATAAACGGCAAATGTGAACGAGACTACAAAACTAAGTACAACAGAAAATACTGTGCTAATTCCAAAAAATACATTGTTCAATATATCCAATCCATTTTTAGTTAAATAAGGCTTCAATTTTACAAACAAATCGTGAGTGCTTGTTATAGCGTATGTGTCATAAATTTTATCTAATTGTTTTGCTATTTCCGGATATTTTCTTAGCTTTTCAACCAACACCGGAATACCTTGTATTAGTGATTTAATAGCCTCTAAAAAATTAGGAATTATAAGTGTCACTACAAATGTTAATATCGCACTAACTATTACTAAGCTTATTAGCAGAGATATTGCCCTTTTTAGACCCGGCTTCGAAGTCCATTTTTTTAAAAGTTTATTCTCAATAAAATTCATCGGCATATTCAGTACAAAAGCTAATGCAGCACCAATAATAAATGGAGATATAATCGCCATAAAAGTACTTAATGCATTTCCTATTGATTTTCCATTAAACAAAAGATATGCCAAAATAACCGGAACGATTAATATAGTAATTCCTATTTGGATTTTTCTTTTGTCGTCTTTTAATAATTTCATTTTTTCCTCCGAATTTAAGAAAAGCCACCTTTACGGTGGCTAAAAATTTCTTATATATTATTCTTTTGCAAATTGTAATGGATTAACCTTGATTCCAGGGCCCATTGTTGAAGCAATTGTTAAAGATCTAATATATTTACCTTTTGATGAAGCTGGTTTTGCTTTCAATATTGCTTGCATTAATGCATTGATGTTTTCTGCGATTTTTTCTTCTCCAAAAGAAACTTTTCCAACTGGAACGTGAATGATATTGCTTTTATCTGTTCTATATTCAACTTTACCAGCTTTGATTTCTTTGATTGCACTTGTAACGTCCATAGTTACTGTACCAGCTTTAGGGTTTGGCATTAAACCTTGAGGTCCTAAGATTCTACCAATTCTACCTACAACACCCATCATATCTGGAGTAGCTACTGCAACATCAAATCCTAACCAACCTTCTTTTTGGATTTTTTCTGCTAAATCTTCTGCTCCTACGAAATCTGCTCCTGCAGCTTTTGCTTCTTCAGCTTTTTCACCTTTAGCAAATACAGCAACCTTTTGGTCTTTACCTGTACCATGAGGAAGTACGATAGTACCACGAACTTGTTGGTCAGCGTGTCTACTATCTACACCTAATTTTGCGTGTAATTCTACTGATTCGTCAAACTTAGCTTTAGCAGTTTCAACAACTAATTTGCTAGCTTCATCTAATTTATATTCAACCGTTCTATCAATTAATTTTGCACTTTCTTGATATTTTTTACCTTTTTTTGCCATATAATCCTCCTTGTGGTTCTAACGAACTAAATCTCCCACTATTCTTCTACTGTAACTCCCATACTTCTTGCTGTACCTTTGATCATACTCATAGCAGATTCTAAGTTTGCTGCGTTTAAGTCAGGCATTTTAATTTCAGCAATTTTCTTAACTTGTTCTTTAGTTAATTGTCCAACTTTAGTCTTATTAGGTTCTCCTGAAGCAGAATTTAATCCTAATTCTTTTTTGATAAGAACTGGTGCTGGTGGAGTCTTTGTTATAAATGTGAATGATCTGTCTTGGTAAACAGTCATAACAACTGGAATAATCATTCCCATTTGATCTTGAGTTTTTGCGTTAAACTCTTTTGTGAATTGCATTATATTAACACCGTGAGGTCCAAGTGCTGTACCTACTGGTGGTGCAGGTGTTGCTTTACCTGCAGGAATTTGTAACTTTACTATTGCTTGTACTTTTTTAGCCATATTAGTTCCTCCTTAAACTATTGTGGTTATCGGGGCTAACCTCCCACATCGATCTATATGAAATTAATTAAATAACTTATATTCAAATTTATATTTTTTCGATATCATCAAAGCTAATTTCAACAGATGTGTCTCTGCCGAACAAGGAAATTAAAACTTTACAGATAGCTTTTTCGGTATTTATTTCTTCAATAATACCTACTTGATCACTAAACGCTCCAGAAACAATATTTACATTGTCTCCTACGTTAACATCAATTTCTTTTTTAGAATAAGATTGATTTTTAAGAGCGAATTTTTGAATTTCCTTTTCACTAACTGCTACAGGTTTTGATTCTGGTCCTACAAATCCTGTAACACCTCTGGTATTTCTAACCAAATACCATGAGACATCGGTAATTGTCATCTTAACGAAAACATAACCGGGGAAGATCTTTCTTTCTTTTAACTTTTTAGCTCCACCGACCTCTGAAACATATTCTTCAGTAGGTACTACTACTTCAAATATATCGTCGATATAACCACGATTTTCTACCATTTTTTCAATATTAACTTTTACTTTACCTTCGTGTCCAGAGTAAGTATGCACTACATACCATTTTCCCTCTTTGGCACGTTCTCTAAAATCTTCAGTTGCATTTTCAATAAATGTGTTATTTTTTTCGGTCATTGTGGATACTGTTCCTTTCTAATCTAAATAAATAGTCCAATTAAACGTTGGAACACAGTATCTAATCCGTACACGATTAATGCAACTATAAAGGAAATTATTACTACTACTACTGAGTATTCTAAAGTTTCCTTTGGTGTCGGCCAGACAATTTTATTCCATTCAGTCTTCACGCCTTTTAAAAATCCTTGATTTTTTGGGGCGGATTTTTGATTAGAATTTTGCGCATTTTTCGCTGCCATAAGCTCCTCCTATCTTGTTTCCTTGTGTAGAGTGTGCTTTTTACAGAATTTACAATACTTGTTTGTTTCCACTCTATCAGGGTGAAGTTTTTTATTCTTTTTAGTAGTGTAATTTCTGCTCTTGCATTCAGTACATTCTAAAATTACTTTATCTCTCATATTAGACCTCCTCTATTAGTATGGACAAAATCCACCGTACTACTTTATCATAAACGCGTTGAAAAGTCAACAAATACTAAACTCTTGATAAATATTCTCCAGTTCTTGTATCTATTTTAATTTTATCTCCTTCATTTACAAATAAAGGTACATTAACTGTAGCTCCTGTTTCTACAGTGGCTGGTTTTGTAGCTCCTGTTGCAGTGTTACCTTTAATACCAGGTTCTGTTTGAGTGATTTCTAACTCAACAAAGTTTGGTGGAGAAACTTGGAATGCTTTACCTTTGAAAAATTTAATTGTTGCCATATCATTTTCCTTTATGTAAAGAATAGCTTCTTCTACACTAGCTTTATCAATTGGTAATTGTTCATAAGAATCTGGGTCCATGAAATAATATAAAGTTCCGTCGTTGTATAAGTATTGCATTTCTCTTGTTTCAATTCTAGCTTCTTCATATTTTTCGTTAGGATTGAAAGTCATGTCTCTGTTTGAACCAGTCATAACTGATCTGATTTTTGTTCTTACAAAAGCTGCACCTTTACCTGGTTTAACGTGTTGGAAATCTATAATTTGCCATACATCTCCATCCATTTCAAAAGTTGTGCCTTTTCTAAAATCTCCTGCTTGTATCATATATACCTCCTACAATTATCTATCATATATTATACATTACTAATTAATTATGAACAACTATTTTCTCGCACATTCTGATGCATCGCCTTGTAAAATTTTCAAAGCGTGATCTAATGTATCAATTATATATTCCAAACTTTCCTCAACAGCCTTTGGACTACCCGGCATATTGATTATGAGTGAGTTCTTTCTAATAACTGAAACAGCTCTTGAAAGCATTGCTCTTTTTGTAATCGTCATCGAATAATTTCTTATCGCTTCACTAATTCCCAAACAAAGTTTTTCCGAAACTTCTAATGTAGCCTCTGGAGTTACATCTCTTTTTGAAAATCCAGTTCCACCTGTAGTCAAAATCAATTCTATATTATCATTGGAATATTCGATTAACTTTTCTTTTATTAATTCTTTTTCATCTGCTACAATATCATATTTTTCTAATTTATATCCGTTTTTTTCGATGATCTCAATAATCTTCTTACCGCTTAAATCTTCTCTTTTACCTTGAGAACCCTTATCTGATACTGTAAGCACTGCTACTTTATACATATTAAAACCTCTTTGTGTCAATATATTTGCTTGACCTTGATATTATATAAAAATACCAGCCTGTTGTCAACATTAAAATGCGTCAATATAGTGATTTAATTTAAAATTATCCAAATAAATTTCTATTACATCAAATCTCGGCTGATAATCGTACAAATCATGTTTGTCGATATAAATTTCAGTAGTCTTTCTTATCCTGTCTTGTTTTCCTGAAGTTACAAAATCAGAAGGGGCGCCAAATTTATCATCAACTCTTGCTTTTACTTCAACTATTACCAAAAAATTTTCATAAGTACATACTATGTCCAGTTCTCCAATTCTTTCGGAATAATTTCTATCAATTATTTCGTAACCTTTTTCTGTCAAATATTCACAAGCGTAATCCTCGGCAAATTTACCTCGGTTTTTTTCCATTTTCATATAATTTCCTCAAAAAAGTTTTTCTGTGAAGCGGACATTCACCATGTTCTAGTATCATTTCTCGATGTAGTTTCGTTCCGTAGCCTTTGTGTTTTTCAAAACCATATTGTGGATAAATCACAGCCATTTCCTTCATGTACTCATCTCTTATAACTTTAGCAACAATTGATGCGCAAGAGATCGGATATAATTTTTCATCGCCTTTTACAAATGACATTTGTTTAATGTCTGTGTCGATTTCTTCGGCATCAATTACAATTAAATCAGGTTTTATGAATTTATTGTCTTTTGTTTTTAAACTTTCAACAGCTCTTTTCATGGATAATCTTGTAGCTTGCTTGATATTAATCTCATCAATTACACCTTGATCTACAAAATTTACACTGTATGCTAATGCTTGATTCAAAATCATATCCTTGAATTTAATTCTCTTTTTTTCAGAAAGCTTCTTTGAATCAGTGACACCTTCTATTATTTCACAATTTTTAGGCATTATAATAGCACAAGTCACAACAGGCCCTGCCAATGGTCCTCTTCCAACTTCATCTATTCCACAAATTAATTCTTCTTCAAATTCGTTATAATCAATCGCAAACATCTTCTAATGAAATTCTTCCTAACTTTGTTTTTCTAAATTCATCGATAATTATTGATGAAACTTTAGAATAATCAATATTTTTCCCTTTTAATAAACAGCCTCTTCTTATTGCAATATCATCCATTATTTCGATTGTTTCCTTGTTTTGTGTATCAACTGAATATCTCTTCTCTAAAATTTGTGGATCAATACTCATAAGCTTTTCAATGAGTTTGTATGCTAAGTTTTCCTCATCCAAAATTTCATCTTTGATAGCTCCAGTAAATGCCAAGTTCAATCCAATTTCATTATCTTCAAATTTCGGCCACAAAACACCTGGTGTATCCAATAATTCCATCTTGCCTTTTATTCTAATCCATTGATTAGTTCTTGTAACTCCCGGAGTATTTCCCGTTTTTGCAGATTGTCTGTTGGATAGTTTGTTAATTATTGTAGATTTTCCAACATTTGGAATACCAACTATCATCATTCTAATAATTTCTGATTTGATGTTCTTATCTTTTCTATTACTAAGTACATCTTCTAAAATCTTTTTAGTTGTCGGCTCAATTTTATCCAAATTTTTACCGTTTTTGCTATCGATTGGAAGTGCTGTTATATTTTTCTTTGCAAAATAATTAATCCAGTTTTGTGTAATTTTAGGATCTGCCATGTCCATCTTGTTCAATAAAATCAATTGTGGCTTATCCTTTAAAATATCTTCTATCACTGGATTCATGGATGATTTTACAATTCTGCTATCCACAAGTACCAACACTATGTCGACAAGTTTCATGTTTTCTTTAATCTTGTCGATAGCTTTTTTCATGTGACCCGGATACCAGTTTATATTATTAATGTCCATGTTATTTCCTTTCCATCTAAAAAAAGTACTGAGAAATTCTCAGCACTCAATTTAGAATTTTTGTTTTTCTTTAACTTTAGCAGCTTTACCTTCTCTGTGTCTTAAGTAGAATAATTTAGATCTTCTTACTTTACCTTCTCTAACTAATCTTACGTTAGTTACTCTTGGTGAGTTGATTAAGAAAGTTCTTTCTACTCCTACACCGTAAGCTAATCTTCTTACTGTGAAAGTTCTTCTAAGTCCAGTTCCTTGCATTTTAATTACAGTTCCTTCATAAACTTGAACTCTTTCTTTGTTACCTTCTTTGATAAGGTAGTCTACTTTTACAGTATCTCCAACATGAAAGTCGAACTTATTTTCTCTTAATTGTTCATCTTCTAATGTTTTTATAATATCCATTATGATCCTCCTTGGTTTTTTTCTTTCAGATATTTCTGATATATATCTTCTCTTTTAAGTTTAGTGTTGTTTAGTCTTGATTTTTCTCGCCACTGTTCGATTTTTTCGTGATTTCCTGATAATAAAACTTCAGGAACTTCATATCCGTTAAATACTCTGGGTCTTGTGTAGGAATCTTCCTGTAGCAATAAATTGTAGTGCGAATCTGTTTTATAACTTTCATCATTTCCCAAAACATCGTTAATCATTCGGCTTACACAATCTATAAGAACCATAGCTCCTAATTCTCCACCAGTCATCACATAATCTCCAATAGAAATCTCTTCATCACAATAATGATTGATGATTCTACTGTCGACACCTTCGTAATGGCCACAAAGAATGACTATTTCTTTTTCTTCTGAAAGTTCGATACACTTTTGTTGATTAAGAACTTTCCCTTGAGGAGACATAAACACAACCTTTGATTGGTTTTTGTTCACATCTTCCAAGCAGTCATAAATTGGTTGGCAAGTCATAAGCATACCAGCTCCGCCACCGTATATCTCATCGTCTACTTTTTTGTGTTTATTTTTAGTGTAATCTCTAATATTAACCACTTCAAGTTCAATGAGATTGTTTTGGATTGCTTTTCCTATGACGCCGTATGATTTTAAGTAATCAAAACTTTCTGGAAATAATGTGAGAATTATAAATTTCATCACATACCCTCAATTATAACTACATCGATTAATCCATTTTCTAAATCTATTTTTTTAATGAACTCTTTTACAGCAGGTATCATAAATTCTTTTTCATCATTTTTTATTACATAAACATCATTACTATAAATGCTAATAACATCAACTAAATCTCCGATATATTCTCCATTAAAATAAGCCTTTAAGCCTATCAAATCATCAATGTAAAAGCTTCCATCTTTCAATTCGTATCTGTCTTTTTCATCTATATATAAATATTGTTTTTTGAATCCAAGAACTTCATTAATATCGTTAAATTCTTCAAAATCAATGTACAAAAATCCCTTGTACATTCTGTAATTTTGAATAGTTACCTTAACTTTTTTATCCCCGAGATAATAACAAATATCTTCGTCAAATCTTTCGATATTATCAGTCAACGGTCTCATTTTAAGACATCCTTTAATACCGTGAGTATTGAGCACTTCTGCTACAGCTATATATTCCATTATTGCAAAATATCTACGACAACTTTTTCGCCACTCTTAATAGCAGCTGCCTTAGTAATAGTTCTAATTGCCTTGGCAATCTTCCCTTCTTTTCCTATAATTTTTCCCAAATCTTTGGAATCTGCTTTAATTTCTATAATAACCGTATGTTTGTCTTGTCTTGATGTTACTTCAACTGCTTCTTTATTATCAACTAACGCAGTAGCAATTGTTTTAACTAATTTTTCCATGACAACTCCCAACTTGTATTATTATTTTGCTTCGTAAACTCCATTATTTTTGAATAATCTGTCTACTGTATCTGTAGGTTTTGCACCGTTTTTAATCCATTGTTGAACTTTTTCGCTGTCAACTTTAACAGTTTTTTCTTCAACTAGTGGGTTATAATATCCGATTTCTTCGATGAATTTACCATCACGAGGACATCTTGAATCTGCGACAACTATTCTATAAAATGGTTTCTTCTTTGCTCCCATTCTTTTCAATCTAATTTTTACTGACATAATTTACCTCCATAACTTATTATCTAAAAAAAGGCATTTTCATTTTACCTTTTTTGCCAAATTTCTTCTGTAGCGCTCCCATATTTTTCATCATAACTTTCATTTCTTTAAATTGTTTCAAAAGTTTATTAACCGCTACTTGATCTTGACCGCATCCTTTAGCAATTCTTTTTCTTCTAGATATGCTAATGATATCTGGATTTTCTCTTTCTTGTTTGGTCATAGATTTTATAATCGCTTCAATCTTGTCAAATTCTTTATTGTCGAAATTAACTTGTTTAAGCATTTTGCTATCTACACCAGGAATCATTGCAAGAATATCTTGCATAGGTCCCATTTTTTTGATTTGCTGCATTTGGTCAAGAAAATCATTAAAGTCAAAACTTTGAGCTTTAATCTTTTCTTCTAACTCTTTTGCCTTTTTCTCGTCAAATTGATTTTGCGCTTTTTCGATAAGGCTAAGAACATCTCCCATTCCCAAGATACGAGATGCCATTCTGTCCGGATGGAACGGCTCTAAATCTCCAAGTTTTTCACCTACACCTATAAATTTAATAGGCTTATCAGCTACTTGTCTGATTGATAAGGCAGCACCACCTCTTGCATCACCATCTAACTTTGTAAGTATAATTCCTGTAATATCCAAATCTTCGTTAAACTTAGCTGCAACATTCACTGCATCTTGTCCAGTCATCGCATCTACAACTAACAAAATATCTGAAGGATTCACTTCTTGTTTAATATTTTTCAGCTCATCCATCAAAGTATCGTCAATGTGAAGACGACCGGCAGTATCTATAATTACATAATCAATGTTCTTTCTTTTAGCTTCTTCGATTGCTTTTTTAGAAATTTCAACAGGATTTATCTGTCCCATCTCAAAAACTTCTACCCCAACTTTTCCACCGACAACTTGAAGTTGTTTGATGGCAGCAGGTCTGTAAATATCACACGCCACAAGTAGTACGCTTTTGTTTTTGTTTTTCAAATTTAATGCAAGCTTTCCGGCATGAGTTGTTTTACCAGCCCCTTGCAAGCCACAAAGCATAATTACTGTAGGTTTCATCGGTGAAACGTTAAGTTTTTCTTCTTTTTCACCCATCATTTTAGTTAATTCTTCATTAACTATCTTGATAACTTGTTGACCTGGAGTAAGACTTTCCAAAACAGAAGAATCAATAGCGCGTTCTTTTACCTGAGAGATAAAATCTTTGACAACTTTATAGTTAACGTCCGCTTCCAATAAAGCAAGTTTAACTTCTCTCATTGCAACATCTATATCTTTTTCTGTTAACTTTCCTCTGTTGGTCAATTTTGACAAGGCATTTTGTAATTTATCGGACAAATTTTCAAATATCATTTTCCACATCCTCTAAATCATTTAAGAAATCTTCTATATCTATAATGATATTTTCAATTTCTTTGCTTTTGATTTCTGGTGATAAAGAGAAAAGATCATTTCTGATTTTTCTAAGAAATTGATGACTCTTTTTTGATTTTTCAATCAAGCCAAGTTTTTGTTCGTATTCATAAAGCTTATTTTCAGCTCTTTTCAAACTATCACTTACAGCTTGTTTTGAAATATCACAAATTTGAGCAATTTCATTTAATGACAAATCTTCATTGTAGTATTTGTCAATCACATCGTATTCTCTTTTCGTAAGCAATTTACCATAATAATCAAACATCATGGTAATATTTAATAATTTTTCCATTCAATCACCGTCAACCTTTTTACTTGACTTGTATATTATATAAACTTAAAATCCATTTGTCAAGCATTTTAATTAAAAAAGAAGTGCTTTTTTGCACTTCAAATTTATTTTCAAATTTTCATTAATAAAATTCTTTTTTCAAACTTCTACTGAATAATTTGTCGATTTCTTCTTCACATTTCGAATTTTCGTACAAAACTTTGTACACTGCATTGTTTATTGGTAAATCCAAATTCATTTTGTCTGCTTTAATCTTAATAGCTTTTACAGTGTAGTATCCTTCAGCTAATTTATCGTATTTTTCTGATTTCGCATACATTTCTCCGAACATTCTGTTGTGAGAATATTGCGAGAATACTGTCGCCTCGTAATCTCCCAAATGACAAAGTCCGTATGCACTAAGCTCTCTGCCTCCTGAAGCTTTAATAAATCTTGCAACTTCTCTGCAACCTCTACTCATCAAAGCTCCCTTCAAAGAACTTATTTTCATTCCATCCAACATTCCTGCAGCAATTCCAATTACGTTTTTGTAAGCTGCGCCGATTTCATTTCCAATCAAATCTTGGCCATAATAAAATCTGATCAAATCCGAACTGTAATTTTCAATCAACAATTCTTTTACATCTTCATCTTCTGAGTCGATTACCATACAATTTGGAACATTGCGGTAAAATTCTTGTGGATGACCTGGACCAATCCAAGCTGCAACTTTGTTAGATCCATCCATAATTTCTTTGCAGACTTCTGATAATCTTTTTCCAGTCGAAATTTCAATTCCCTTCATATTAGTAACGATAATTTTATCCTTAATACCAATGGACTTAAGTTCTTCACACACACTTCTAAAACCTTGTGCGTTTATACTAACGTGAATAACATCGCATTCTTTTGCTCTTGTGATATCATCAGTTAATTCCAAATCTTCTTGTAAAGTTATGATACCATTCGTACGACTTTTCTTGAAGTTTTCGAAATCTTCAGTACCATTCAAACCATACAACAAAACTTCATGACCAATTTTTTTCAAATACCAAGCGATGAAACTTCCCCATCTGCCAGGCCCAATAACCATAATTTTCATCATATACCTCTTTATTTCTTTTTGTTAGATTTCTTATTTTCTTTATTAATAGCTCTCATTCTAATCATATTCATCCACAAGAGTGTGTTGTAAATAACAAAAGCAAGATATGTTAAAAACACGTAGACCTTATTAGGATGGTAATAAATCAACATAAATCCTATTAATAAAACTATAAAACTTCCGTATTCAAATTTTGTTCTTTTTCTTTCAAGACTTTTCGGTAAAATCATTTTATTTTGCGATGCATAAACTGCCCACGCAAGTAAAATTAATACCGCTATAATATTGTGTCCTCTAAGCAAAGTCGACACGAAAACTACCATCAAAACATTTGATATAGCCAATATAACATTGTCTGCATTTTTAGTATTATTTTTCATCATATCACCTAGATAAATTATAACATATTAACAAATTTAAAATAATGTAAAATTTTTGCACGAAAATATAAAAAGCCCATTATAAAAGAATTACTTTGATAACAGACTTTTTGAAAATTTTAATTTATTTTTTTACTTTTGTTCCTTGTCTTCTTGCTTCTTTTTTTCGATGTAGGCTTGTTGTTTTTGTTTGATCAAATATTCTGCTGCAATTCCTGGCATTGTCATCGCAATTGGATCAAGAATTTCTTTTAATTCATCTTCTGTTAAGATTTTTTCGTCCAATACGATATTTCTAACTGTGATTCCTGTACTCAATGCACGTTTTGCAATTTCAGCGGACTTCTTGTATCCGATATGAGGAACAAGTGCTGTAACTATTCCTACAGATTTTTCAACGTCATTTGAAAGTTTTTGTCTGTTTGGTTTAATTCCAAGTATACAATTTTCTCTGAAAGTTTTCACAGCATTAGTTAATATAGATATTGATTCGAATAAACTATCGAACAAAACTGGTTCGAATGCGTTAAGTTCCAATTGTCCGTGTTCTGCACACATTGTAACTGTATTATCGTTACCAATAATTCTGAATACAACTTGATTAACAACTTCTGGAATTACAGGATTTACTTTACCAGGCATAATTGATGAACCATTTTGTCTTGGTGGAAGTTCAATATCTCCTACCATTGTTTTTGGTCCAGAACTCATTAATCTCAAATCACTTGCCATTTTTGACAAACTTACAGCTGTTGATTTTACTGCTGAAGATATTTCTACAAGTCCATCAAGGTTATTAGTTCCATCTATTAAATCTTCTGCTTGATGCAAATCAAATCCTGTTAATTCTGCTAGAATAGGAACTATATTTGTAAAGTAAACTTTGTCTACATTTACACCTGTACCAATCGCAGTTGCTCCCATATTTATGGATTCAATTTGATCTGATGATCTTCTAATTCTTTTGATATCTCTTTTGATTACGGAATAATATGCGTGGAATTCTTGTCCCAATCTAATTGGCACTGCATCTTGAAGTTGAGTACGTCCCATTTTAAGTACATCATCAAATTCTACAGATTTATTAAGCAAAGAAATTTCTAATTGCTTTAATTCGTTTAAGGCTTTTATTAGTAGTCTTAAAGTTGCAATTTTACCTGCAGTTGGAAAAACATCGTTTGTAGATTGACTCATGTTAACGTGATCGTTTGGGTGAACATATTCATAAGTTCCCAATCCTCCGCCGAGTTTTTCGTTGGCAATGTTTGCAATAACTTCATTTGCATTCATATTAGCTGTTGTACCTGCTCCACCTTGAATTGGATCAGTCAAAAATTGATCGTGATATTCTCCTTGAAGAATTTTATCGCATGCGTAAACGATTGCGTTTTTGACATCTTCTCTCATAATTCCTGCTCTGTGGTTTGCAATTGCACAAGCTTTTTTAACTATTGTCAATCCATAAATTAATTCTTCATGTAAAGTTCTTCCTGTTATTGGGAAATTTTCCATTCCTCTTAAAGATTGCACACCGTAATATGCATCTTTTGGAACTTGTTTTTCTCCAACACTATCAGACTCTAATCTATAATCCATATTAACCCCCAAAAAACGTTTATTTATTACATTACAAATTGATATTAACACTTTTAAAATCCATTGTCAAAATTTTATAAAAATTGATTTTAAAATAAAAATCAGCCGAAATTTCAAAGTTTGAAAAACTTTTTATCGGCTGATAATAGATTTTTTTAAATTTTATAGTCCCAATTCATCTTGTCTCTTACGAAGTTTTGTAATGATATGATCTTCATCCAAATTAACCATGTCGTAAGTAATCAATGTGTCTTTTGGTATATCAACTTTTGCGGTTGTTTTTTCTGTGATGATTGGCATTGGCAACAAATTATTTTCCATTTGATGTTTGTGAGATGTTATTTTACCGAAACAATCGTGTCCACCAATTCCTTCAATTTTTTGGCCTTTTTTGATGTCTCTTTTTGCAACTGTGATTGTATCGGAAACTTGACCGTATTTTGGATAAATTGTTGGTTCTTTTTCTACAATTGCATCGTAAATTGTAAGCGGAGTTTCCAAACTTGTCAAATGATATGGTCTGTACAAAGTATAATTTGGTCCTTTACCCATTGACAAATATTCCATCAAATCGTGAACCTCGTTTGTGTCGTGAGTAACAATTGCAAAAACTCCCGGCGCAACTCCAAATGCAAAATCAACTATGTTGTAGTTATTTAATATACCACCTTGTTCTTTTAATTTGAATTTGTCAGCGATGTCGTGAATATTTGTTGTAATTCCATGACAACCCAAAACATCAGGAGTAAAGCCCAATGCATTTGCTACAGCAGTAAGTTCAATCATGGTGTTCGTTCCATCTACAAATGATGTCAACATTTTTGGCACCAATCCTTTTGACAATGCTTCTTCTCTCAAAATATCTTCATTAGTGTAATTATCCAATGGATTGTTCTTGCCCTTACCTACGGCTAATAATTTGAATCCCAATCCAAGCGCAAAATCCGACAGTTGTATTATAGCGCCTGGCTCATCTCCAGCAGATCCAGTGTATACAACACCTTTTTTCTTCGCCATTTCATTTAAAATTGGTCCTACAACGGCATCACATTCTACATTTAATAAAATAGTATGTTTTTCGTGTTCAATGCTTTCTACTGCGAGTTGTGTTCCAAATGGAGGATTTCCTGTAGCGTCAATTACTCCATCAATCATATCTAACTTATAGCTCAAAGTATAATCATCACTTACAACGAACGAATTATTTTTAATAGCATTTTCTGCAACTTTCAAATCAGTTGTTCTGACAATATCCACATCTTTTACGCCTGCTTTTCTCAAAGCAGTCACGCACTTGTCAACGTGTCTATCTATAATAACAGAAGGTCTCATTCCTTTAATTCTACTCAACTGACTTACAAGACCTGATCCCATTTTGCCACAACCAACCAAACCTACTCTAACTTTTTGACCGTGGTTATCTAAGTCAACAAGTTTTCTTTGCATTTTATTCATTTAGTTCTCCTTTTTAATTATAGACATCGCACAAGAATACGCCGATGAAAAAGCCCATTGAAGATTGTATCCACCACAATCTCCGTCGACATCCATAATCTCACCAATAATGTACAGATTTTTAATTTTTTTCGATTCCATAGTAGACGGATTGATTTCATCTGTATCTACTCCACCACAAGTAATTTGACCAGAATCCTCATCCTTGTATCCACTAACACTAAATTCCAAATTTTTCAATGTATGGGCTAATTTGTAAATTTCTTCCTTGCTTAGCTCGCACACATTAATATCATAATTTATACCTGCTTGATTCAAAACTTCTTCAATCAAGTTGTCGTTAATCAAACCGACCAACAACTCATTTATTTTCTTATAATAATTTAAAGATATTATGTAGATTAAGTGTTCGTACAATTTATTCTCATCCAAATCCACAGTATCTATTCTTATTTTAACATCTAATCCATTATTTTTAGCTCTAATAGCTTCGCCTGATAACTGCAAAATAGTTGGCCCACTAATTCCATAATCAGTAAACAAAACATCGTGATAAAATTCAAAAACTTCTTTTCCGTCCACTACTAACTTTGCATTAGCCTTGAATTTGGTGCCGCTCATTTTTTTGAAACTATCTCCATTAAGCTTCAATTGCACAATTCCTGGATGAGTTTTCACGATATTGTGTCCCAATTTTTTCATAAGAATATATCCATTTCCGTCAGACCCACTTTTTTTGTAAGCCTTAGATCCACAAGCGACTATTAAATAATCAAACTTGTAAATTGAATCATTGGATTTTACTTCAAAAACATCGCCGTTTTTTCTAACATCATCGACGAAACTATCGAAAATAAATTCTACTTCCAGATGATTTGCCAAACACATCATTTGTTTTACGATTGATGAAGCTTGCAAACTTTTTGGGAAAATCTTGCCATTTTCAAGCTCAACCTCAGGAATTCCCATATCATTGAAAAATTCAATAACATTATTGTTATCAAATTTTTTGATGGCACTGATTGTGAATTTTGGATTTTCGCCATGATAATTCTTGTACGATACATTTCTATTAGTAAAATTGCATCTACCATTACCTGTTGCATAAATTTTCTTCAAAGCGTTGGCATTTCTTTCGATAACAGTTGTGTCTATGTAATTTTGTTTTAAAATCAATGCCGCAAAAACCCCACTAGCTCCTGCTCCAATAATTCCTACTTTCATTTTCCCCTCAATTCTCTAAATCGTAATAAATTTGTAACTTATTAACCATAAATATATGATACTATAATGGTAACAATAAATGGTTGTTCATCCTCCTAATATGAACTTGCCAATGTTATTTAAGTAGCAAATCTCTCCCAAAGGTTTGCTACTTTTTTTATTACGATATTTATTCTATCACAAATCTTGTAAATTTTTAAAAACGACGATTAATTGTAATAATTTTGGATTTTGACAAACAAAAAGCTCCCACAAAAGTGAGAGCAAAATTTCTATTGTTCAAAATTTTTATTGAAATTTTTCATCCAAGAATTTTATAATATCCATTGATTCATACATTGGCTTTTCATCAATGAAAAGACAAGGTACTTGGTCCATTCCACCTTTTTCGATAAGATATTTTTCATTAGCTTCGTCAGCTTTGATGTCTACTAATTCAACATCCTTAATTCCTTTTTTTTCTATAAATCTTAAAACCTTCTTGCAGAATGGGCAAGTTTCTTTGTAATACAATTTTAAATCCATAATAATCTCCTTTTCGTTAAATTCTTTGATAAAATATATATACCCGAACTAATAATAAATAAACATAAGCAAAAGGAGTTTTTATGATAATATATAAAATAGATGTATACATACCAGAAGATTACATAGACTTACTAATAAAAAAACTAGGTGATGAAAAAATTATAACCATAGGAAATTATGATTATTGTTATACTACATCGAAAGTCAAAGGTCATTTTATGCCCAATGATTTAGCAAATAATTTTTCTGGCGAAAAAAATATTATAAACGAAGTTGACGAAATCAAATTAGAATTTCGCACGACAGAAAATAATATCAAAAAATGTATACAAATTATCGAAGATATTCACCCGTATGAAGAATGCGTGTATGATATTTTCGAAATAAAAAATTTTAAATAATAATAGGAGATGCAATGGAAACAATTAAAACTATTTGTGGAATTTGTCCAGGTCAATGCCATGTAGAATGTGACACTTATGGTAGAAGGATAAAATCCATCAAAAAATCAGACGAAAAACCTTCCGCTCTTTGTTTAAGAGGATTGTATTCAGACGAAATCTTAAACTCAGAAGACAGATTGACTTATCCTTTGATCAGAACTGGAGAAAAAGGAACACTAGAATTTAAAAAAGCTTCATGGGATGAAGCTATGGAACTTATCAAAGAAAAATGTTCTAAAATAATTGATGAATACGGCGCAAAATCAATTGCAAGTCATTTTGGTAGAGGCGCATTTGACACAACTACGAACGATTTTATTTCAATTCAAATGCCTAACGCTGATAACGGAGGATTCTTATCTCCAATTGGAAGTCCGAACAACGGATCAGTTGGCTCATTGTGTTTTGTATCGTTTGGCATATTTGCTCCTCAAACAGTTTTTGGATTAAGTGCACCAAATCTAGTTTGCGATTTGCAAAACACTGAAATGCTTTGTGTGTGGGGTGCCAATCCAAAAACAGACTCCCCTCCATTTTTCTACAATAATATGGTAAAAAGAAAAAATGAAGGAATGAAAATCATAGCTGTCGATCATTTTAATTCAGATATCATAAATTACGCTGATTACAAATACATCGTCAACAGTGGTACTGATATGGTACTAATTCTTGGAATATTAAATTACTTAAAAGATAAACTTGACCAAGATTTTATCGAAAAATACACTTACGGATACGATGAATTCAAAGAATATTTTACACAATTTGATTTGGAAAAAACATCAGAAATCACAGGACTTGAAGTTGATAAGATAAAAGAGTTGGCAAATTTACTCTTCGACAACACAGTTGCTCTTAAATCATACACAGGACTCGAATATTCACACTGCGGAGTTCAAACTATACGTTCGTTGTATATTTTGTGGGCTTTATTGGGAAACTTAGATGTTAAAGGCGGACTTTTAATCAACAAAAATAAGCCTATGAAAAGAGTGCAAAATCCACCAAATAATGCACAAAATGTCGAAAAAATCGGTTCAAAGGAATTCCCTCTTTTCGATAAATTAATCGGTCAACCACAATTTACGAAACTACCACAAGCTATATTAGAATCTGACCCTTATCCAATAAAAGGTCTAATCAATTTAGGTTCATGTATGTCTGTAAATTATCCTAACAGTCAACTTTACAGAAAGGCATTAAAAAGCTTGGATTTCTTTGTAACTTGTGACAGATTTATGACAGAAGATGCATACTTTGCAGATGTCATCTTGCCTGCCACAACTTATTACGAAGAAGACCGCTACGCAATATATTCAGACCACATCGAAATCAAAGAAAAATTAGTCGAACCTTTGGGCAATTCTCTTCCAAATATTTTTATTTTGAAAAAAATTGCAGATGCATTAGGATTTGGTGAATACTACCCTGAAAATTTCAGTGATTTATTGGATAAAGCTTTTTATAACACACCAGAAATTTTACAAGAATTGAAGGAAAATGGTGTATATCATTTCGATAAAAAACCTGAAGTGTCTTATGAAAAATACGATTCATTTAATACAGAAACTGGAAAAATCGAAATCCACTCAAAACTTTTAGAAAAATATGGATTCTCACCTATTCCTGTTTATGACGACGGATTTGAAAATGAGCACGAAAAATCAGAAAAATTATCCAAATATCCATTTACTATGAACACAGGCGCAAGAATTCATACGACATTTAGAACACAACACTTAAACATCGATGGATTATTGAAACACCAAGAATATCCACAAGTTATAATGAATGAAGATGATGCGAAAGAATTGGGAATTGAAAATATGGATTTAGTTGAAGTCTACAACGATAGAGCAAGTGTAATCCTCCAGGCAGTTACTAATAATATGTCAAATCGTCACGATTTGGAAATAAATGTCGGCGGTGGTTCATTTATTCAAGATGACAAATGGAAAGATGCGAATATTAATATGTTAATCGATAATGAAATCTTCGATCCTATTTCAGGATTCCCAGTTTTCAAAAGACAACATTGCAATATTAGAAAAGTTAAATAAAAGGAAAAACCTTCTGTGTAATAATTTAACACAGAAGGTATTTTTTTAGAAAAATTTCAAACAAACAAATGCTGTTAGAACTGCTAATATAATTGTTAGTCCAACATTTTCTTTCAAATAAGCTATAATAATCGCTACGATTGAAGCTACAATTGTAGGAATTAACATTTCACTTGAAGCTGTTAGAATCCCTCTTATAACCATAATACTTAATGATGTATATGGTATTATGTTTAAAAATTCAGCAGTTTGTCTAGAAAGTTGTTTTCCTTTTAAATATTTAAGAGGTATTATCTTAGGAACAGCTGTAACTAAGCTACATAATAAAATTAAAATTATATTATACATTTTGACCTCTTTTCATAATTACTTTCAATCCGATGTATGATGATAATAAAATTGCTAAGATTATATCCCATCCAGATGGTATAAATTTTAAATAAAAAATAATTGCATAAGTTATTACACCAATCAAACTAACTACCAAACCGTTTGAGCTTTTCTTAATCGATGGTACTACAAGTGCGATAAACATCGCAGTAAGTCCGACTTCAAGTGATGTTTGGACTGATTTTGGCATTAATTGTCCTATTAAATATCCAACCGGTGTAAATATTCCCCACGCCAAATAAGGTCCAAATTCAACTGCCAACGCAAATTCTGTGTTAAGTTTATCTTTGTTAAAACTCATCACCGAAAATGCTTCATCTGTCAGCATAAATCCAACAGCAGGAAGAGCTTTGGGATTTACGTTTTCTGTATGAATTCCCAAAGATGTCGACATTATGAACAATCTCAAATTCAACAAAAATACCGACAGCACGATAGAAAACATACCCACTCCTGCACCTAACAATTCAACTGCCATGAATTGCGCTGCTCCAGAATAGAAAACAAAAGAAAACAAAGTCGAATCCAACATGCTAATGTTTTGACCTTTGCACAACAATCCAAAAGCCATTGCAATAGGAATATATCCCAACATAATTGGAGTCGAAAATTTGATTGCTTCTTTAATTCTATTTGAATCCATTAAATTTTCCTCCATTCCATTTTTATTACAAACATTTAAACGTAAGAAATCATAATCTACAAGATTTGCAGATTATGATTATTTTATTTCTCTTCTATCCAAAATAGCTTTGTACAAGCTCATTTCGTCATAATATTCCAAATTAGCTCCCAATGGTACTCCCATCGCAATTCTGGAAACTTTTACGTTATATTCTTCATTTTTAAGAACTTCTATTATGAAGTTAGTTGTTAAATCTCCGTTAGTTGTTGGTGATAATGCTAGGATAACTTCCTTGACATAATCTTTTTTACATCTCAAAAACAAATTTTCCAAATTCAAATCTTGTGGAGCAATATTATCTCTTGGAGATAATAGTCCTCCTAATACGTGATATTTCCCATTGTATTCGCCAGTTTTTTCAATTGAAATTACATTCATTGAATCTTCAACTACAGTTATAATACTATTATCTCTTTTTTGATCGGAACATATATCACACAATTTTTTATCAGTAAGATTTCCACAATTAGCACATGGTCTAATATTAGTCTTTACATTTACAATACTTTCTACAAGCTCATCGACTTTTTTTGGATCCATGTCTATAATTCTATAAGCTAATCTTCTCGCACTTTTTCTGCCAATAGTTGGCAAATTCGACAAATTTTTAATCAATTCGTCCATTGCTTTAGGGTATAGTGACAAAATTATCCCCCCTTATTTAGAATCCTGGAATATTAATTCCTCCCGTGATTTTACCAAGTTCAGACTCACTCATGTCTAATACTTTTTTAATGGCGTCGTTAACAGCAACCATAACCATGTCTTGAAGCATTTCAACATCGCCGTCTTTTACCAAATCTTCATCTATTTTAATAGAAACTATTTCTTTTTTTCCATTAGCAACAACTTCAATAGCTCCTCCACCACTAGTTGCAGTAACTTCAGTTTCCTCTAATCTTTTTTGAGTTTCTTCCATTTGTCTTTGCATTTTTTGCATTTGTTTCATCATGTTTCCCATGTTTCCCATGCCAGGCATTCCGCCTCTAAATTTATTTCCCATAATTCCTCCTATTTTTCAATTATTTGGACATTTTTTCCAAACAAATTCTGTAATTTTTTAACGCTTTCGTTTCCTTTTTCCTCTTTCTCATTATCAATTTGTAAATCTAAAACCTTGAAATCGTAATGTGGTTTAAGCAAATTTTCTATAACTTTTTTGTGAGGAAGCAAAGTATACAAATACAACTGATTAGTCTTCAAAATCAGTCTATCATTTTCCAAACTAGCATTGATATCATCAGCTAATTCTTTGGGAATTTTGTCGAATTCTCTTAAAACTTCTCTTAGTTTTCCAAATGAATCCTCATTTTCGACAACTTCTTCTGCCTTGTCGTCGATTTTTTCATCAATCTTTATTATATCATTTTTATCAGATAATTCATCTTGTTTTGCTTCTTTTTTTGAAGATTTTTGTGAAATTTCTATTTTTTTATCAATTTTCTCGTCAAATTCTGATAGTTCTTTTGTAGAATTGATCTTAATTCCATTTTGTTCAATATTATTGAGCTTATCTTCCAACGTATTCACTCTAGCAATCAAATCATCATAATCGATGTAATCTATAAGTCGCATAACCAAAATTTCAAGAAGAGCTTTTTGATTATCCGCCTGTTTTAATTTTTTCTGATGCTCAATTATAATCGACATGCTTTCTACTATTTGCCTATTAGTGATTAATTCAGATTGTGCATTATAATCATCATTGTATTGGGTGTTATTCTGTCTAATTTTTTCAAGTCCATTTTTTGATAGCAACAAGTTTCTAAAATGATTCAACAACTCATCCATAACATTTTCGACAGGTTTGTTATGTGATATTGTGTATAAATTACCCAAAACTTCTGTAGCATCTTTTTTTATTATGCTATTAACAAGTTTGAAGATTCCCTTATTGTCAACAATACCAAGTATATCATTTATATCTTGTTTTGTTATATTTTCTTTTTCAATGCTTAAAACTTGATCTAAAATAGATAATGCATCTCTCATTGCTCCATCCGCCTTATTTGCAATGAGTTCAATCGCATCGTCGTCCATTTTTCTACTCAAATCGTTCAAAATGTACTTGATATTATCCGAAATATCCTTGGAATTTATCATTTTGAATTCGTAACGTTGACATCTTGATAAAATAGTTTGTGGAATCTTATCTATTTCAGTCGTAGCTAGTATGAACACTAAATGTTTTGGTGGCTCTTCCATGATTTTAAGTAAAGCGTTAAATCCTTCATTAGTAATCATGTGAGCTTCGTCTATAATATAGACTTTATATTTGAGTTTTGTAGGTGGATAAATTACTTTATCACGTAGTTCTCTTATATCGTCAATTCTTCTGTTACTAGCAGCATCCATTTCAACGATATCTAATGTGGATTCTTCCAACGAACTCAGACAATTTTCGCATTTGTTACAAGGATTTCCATCTTGTAAATCCAAGCAGTTAATAGCTCTCGCAAAAATTTTCGCACAACTTGTTTTACCAGTTCCTCTTGATCCTGAAAAAATGTATGCATGTGAAATATTTTTCGTTTCGATTTGATTTTTTAAAATATCAGTTATATGTTTTTGTCCGTAAACTTTGTCAAAAGTATCCGGCCTATATTTTCTATAAATAGCTTGCATAAGTACCTCGGTTTCATTGTTAAACAACGAGTAATTTTTTCAATTTTAATATAATTTAAACACAATTAAATCTTTTTATATTATACCATATTTGATTATCTTCAAAAATCTTGTTGAATTCTTTCATATCTTCTTCTGTTGCATACTCTTTAACATAAAGCTTCGCTGTTCTTCTATAACTATCAACAGTCGCTTTTTTCCGATTTTTCTTTTCCCAATTTCTGGAAGCTTTAATTTGAGATTTTTTTGTTTTATTTTCCATAAATACCCCTTGACAATTTTATTTATTGAGTTATAATTATATTGTAATTACAATCTATCCAAATTGGAATGTAAAGATATTAGTAACTTATTACTATTTAATTTACACAATTATTAAAATCTACCCACATTGGAATGTAAAGGTATTTGTAATTATAATTAAGTAAATTAATTTACTTAAAAACTAAAATCTAACCAAAATGGAATTTGGGAGAGTAGGCGTTGTGTCTGCTCTTTTTTTATTTGTTTTTCTTCATCTTTTCGTATTTATCTATTATTGGTTGATAATACAATTTTTCTGCCATTCTTCTTGCTTTTTTTGCTTCTTCTATATCTTCATAAGTGCCAAGGTGTTTTCTTTTTCCTCTTAACTTAATATACGCAATGTATTTTCCGTTTTTTGCTATTCCTACACCTTTGTATCCAGTTTTTGAATTTTGGCTAACCTTTTGCTTTAATGCATTTATTCTTGTTCCATCTATACTAAGTTCTTTATTTACTTTATTGGTAATATCTCTAATATTTTCTAAATGCTTTCTTGCTTTATCAGCTCTCCAACAACCACAACTTTTTGTTTTACCATGTATCAAATAAAAATCTAAAACTGATACAATATTCCCACAATCACATTTACATATCCAATGATTTTTTCTGTCTTCATCTTTTTTAATCACCGTTAGTCGTTCAAACTTTTTGCCAGTTAAATCCACATTCATATAAAAATAGTCTCCTTTCTTGTTCTTATAAATTTATTGTAACGTATACGTTATATATCGTCAATAGAAATAACAATAAAAATTGTAATATTCTACGGTATTTGTTTTAACCTACTTATAAGCCTTATTATAAGCTTTTCATACTTTAGCCACATAATTACACCTCTACACATTAAAAAGCCTTATATATTCGCTCTGATGAGGTCATTTTCGTCCGATAAATCAATTTGAACAATAAAAAAGAGGGTAGACATAAAAGTCTACCCTCATGTAGTAAAAAATAAGTTACAAAAAATTTAATTATACTATAAATTGTTTTTCTTTTCTGACATTCCTACATAAAGCATATATAATATTTTTATTATATTATATAGCTAATCTTCTTAGTACAATTTACGCACGATTAACTCACGATTACTCACGATTAGTCGCACGATTAATATATCACAAACGGTCTTTTTGAGTTTTATTCTTCGTTTGTTACATCAGAATATTTTTTAATGCCTGTGTATAAACCAACAGCCGACAAACCGTATGTTATTCCGATTAGCACGCCGTCTACATTTACACCATTTACTGCTATGCCTAAAATACCACCGATAAAGATAGAAATTAGTGGAACATATTTATTATTCACAACTTCTGCTCTTTTGATTACTTCCAATAAGCCTATAATTAACGGTACCATTAAAATATTAGTTGTGTCGTTCATTATTTTTTCCTCACTAAATATTTGCTTCTATCTTTATTAAAATCCTCTGCTTTATCAGTTGATTTGACGTGATAAGTTGCATAGTTTGTCAATCCGTAACTCTTACCCTCAATCTTGCCTAAGTGGTCTCCTCCAACTGCGATTATCGTATCTCCACTCTTTATCATTCTACCAAAATCGTAGTTGAAAGCACATGGAGCTAATAATGCTTTGTGTTCCTGTGCTATAATATAAGCTTTTTGGTATTCTTCATCTAAATAAGTCACAACAGTATTTTTCACACTATCTTTTTGTTCTTTAGTTAGTTCCAACTTTGATACTCCTTTCACTTTTGTTTGAGGTCTGCTTATCTTTTTAAGTCCGTAAAATTGTGCTATTGTATCTGCTGTTGCCTGTGCTATTTCTTTTCTTTTTTCAACATACAACTTACAGTCTTCTTTGTTTGTGTGGAATACATGTTCAATTAGCATACCAAGTTTTGCTTTGTTTGAATACAGTACACCGTAGTAGTTTGAACCCCCAGGTGATGTCGGCTGTACATAAAAACGTTCGGGATTTCTCGTTCTCCAACGTACACCTCTATTTTTAGTACCTATTGCATGTGAGATATTTTTGCATAGATTAGCCATTAAAGTTGGATTGTTTGCATTAATATCTCCGTATATTTCAATACCTCTTACACTACTATTCGCTGCGTTTGAGTGCAAGGATATGAATAAATCATATCCCTGTGCTTTGTTTCCACGTGCTGACAATGACGGATTATCAGTGATACTATTTCTTGTAGTTCCAACGTAAAATCCGTATTTTTCAAGTTCACGTTTGAGTACTAACGAATACTTATAGTTGTTGTCGCCCTCATTTCCGATTACACTTCCTCTATTAAAGTCACGACCTGCACCGTGACCGGGGTCTAACATTATTTTAATCACAATCTACACCTCCTACTTCAAAAATGGGAACACATACAAAAGTATCGCTCCCACTCCTATTCCTATTACAGTTTTAACTACATAATTTTTTAAATCTTTTATTTCTTCCAGTTGTTTTTTTCTTTCTTCATCTTTTGAATTGTATATATCATCTAACTTTGCCGATAGAACGTTAAAATTAGATTCTGTTTGTTTTTCTATGTTATCTAGTCCTTTTTTCATATACTCATAATCCTTTTGCATCAACTGTATTGAGTAGTCTTGTCGTGATAACTCAGACTGTAGTTCATTTATTTTGCTACTATTCTCAGAAATCAAACATCTTAAATCTTCCATCTGTCCTCCTTGTCTATATGCTATTTATACGTTTATTATCAAGTTTGGTTTATCCATAGTGCTGTAGATTGATGCCACAAAATTTACATAGCTTTTATTTCTGAATATAATTTCGCATTCTTTATCAATTAAAAATATATCATTATCTTCGATATCATATACTCCGCCACCCACTATACTTAGCTTATAGTTACTTCTAGGTGCGTTTGTAGAAAATCTATATGCTTTATTAGGTTTTATTGCACTACTATTATTCACAACTGTTTTGTAAAAGAAATTAGGCTCACTCTCAACAACGAGTTCATCTTCTTTTTGCCAAATAATATTATCTCCTTTACAAACTTTCATTATTTGTTTATCGCCAAACTTTATGTCTTTTGTGTCTTTGCCTATCTTAATCATAAGCAATCACGGGATACTACATAACTTGCACTACCCCCCCTAGTAAATGTCTAAATTTCAACGTTTATGCTCCTTTATTTATATGTTATTGTGATTTTTGTACCCTCTGGAATACTTGTTCGTGGTTCTAAAAACTCATAAAATCTCTTTTTCATTTCTAAAAATCCAGAACTAGACACCCCTTTGATATATTGTTCGTCAACATCTTTGTAACCCTCTATTTTTATTGATATAAGTCGCTTTCCTTTAATCTTGGCAACTACATATGATGGCAGATAAAATCCAGCACTATAAATGTGTGCACCTTTTTCGATATTGCACGATATTTTTTTTGCGTTCTCCCAAACCAAATAATCGCCTCTCATAACCTTTGAACATCCTTTTGGGATTTTTGTTGTAGTTCCTTGTTTAATCATAGTCTTCTACTCCGTTATGAAATATATTGTATCGCTGTCTTTGTAATAAATATTATCGTATTGATATTGTGTTCCAGCCCAGAACGACAAGCTACCACCGTTTTTATTTCTAACACTATCATTAGATAAATTGTTTATTTTAGCCTCTAAACTTGATAAGTCACTAGCACTGGCTTTGTTGTTGAGTGCGTATTGCAAGTTACTTATATCACTTATAGAGTGACCGTGACTTGTACTTGCTTTACCATTTAATGTGGATTGAAGATTTGATACATCACCGATAGAGTGTGTATGTCCTACGTCTGATTTTTTGTTTAAATCAGTTTTGTTTGCTTTACCATTAACTTTTTTCTCCAACTCTGCAACACTGTCCGTACTTGCTTTATATTGCAATTTATCTGACAAGTTCGATATTGAGCCGATATTGCTATTAAATATTCTTTCGTGATTATCTAGCGTGTTTCTCAAACCATCAACATCATTTATGGCGTGAGTATGTTTTTTGTCTGCTTTGAGTTTTAATTCTCCATCAAAAGATGTGTTGAGTTGATTATAACGTTCTTCAAATTCAGTTATACCTTTTTTATTTGTATCAACTTGCGTCGTTAAAGCACTTATATCCTTTTGTTCAAGTTTGTTATCAAGTACTGTTTGTAAACCAACTATATCGCTTGTAGTGTGCTTATGTGTTTTATCGGCTTTCCCATTCAATGTGGTTTGTAGACTGTTGATATCTTCTTTGCCTACCTTGTTTTCTAGTTGAGTAGATAAAGACTTAACATTTTCATCTAAACTACTTTTGACATCTGCTATCGTCTTAGTATTTGTATCTACTTTTTCTTGAATACCTGCAACTTGTTCTTTTGTTACTACAGAATTTACTTTGTTTGATAAAGTGTCTAAATCTTCTTGACTAGCTTTTATTTCAACTGTAGTAATCAATTGCTTTAATTCGTCTTTAGTTGCTTTAGTATTCAAGTTAGTTTCGATATTTGATATTTTATCATTATATGTTTTAGTTGATATTGCTGTATCTTGACCGTCTACATCAATCTTGACTGTTCCAGCTTTTTCACTTGTCGCTGGTGTAATACTAAAACTATTCACTTTTTCTGTTAGCTCGGTAGACAGCTTATTGATGTCGTCTTGACTAGCTTTTGAAGATATTTGAGTTGTTAGATTTTTAATATCATCCTGACTAGCTTTTGAGCTTAATACTGTTTCTAAATCAGTAATATCTGCTGTTGTATGAGTGTGGCTTTTATCAGCCTTTTTGTCAACATTAGCTTGTACATCTGCTAAATCATTGTTACTAGCTTTTTCAGCAAGTTTGATTTCAAGATTAGTGACATCAGTTATTGCATGAGTGTGTGACTTATTAGCTTTTGAGGATAATTCAGTAGTTAATGTGTCAACGTCTTTTTGATTTGCTTTAGTTGAAATTTGATTTGTTAGCGTGTCAATATCTTCTTTAGTTGCTTTACTCTTAATGTTTTCTGACAATTCATCTGTTTTTGTTGATAAGCTTTGAGTAGTATCTTTTAAGTTCTTGATGTCCGTATCATTGGTTGACAACTTTTCATTTATACCATTAATTTTGGTATCTTGACCTTGTATAATATTGCCTTGCTCTAAAAGCTTAGTGTTGATATCACCAATTCCTGTTGTGTTCTTTTCGATATTAGTGTTGTATTCTTTTAGTTTTGTTTCAACTTTACTATCTTGTTCAGATAACTTTTTTGATACGTTTGTGTTTTGTTGTTCCAACTTGCTATCAATATCAGTATTGTGTTTGTTTATCTTTTCATCAATACTTGTTGATAAGCCTGTTACTTGACTTGATAAACCATCAGCTTTAGTTTCTAGTAGTTTTATGCTTTTATCATGTGCTGATAATTGAGTATTTTGTTCTTCTATTTTCCCACTAAAAGCTTGTTCCTTTTCATTTAACTTGTTATCAACGTTTGATGATATGTCAGCAATAGATTTGTTGTATAAACTATATGATATCGCTGTATCGTCTTGCTCTGACAAACCTTTCAACTTGACAATACCAGCAACTGTTTCTGTTGCTTTTTCAATTTTAGGTATTTCTGGCATTTCATCTGGAAGTCCACTTAACGATTTTATTTTGATATCCCAATTTTTGAATGTAATATCACGTTCAGTATCTTTAGTTGACCTTTGTTGTTCAGCTTTTACACGTTCTTCTTCTTGCTTTTGTCTAGTTTGTTCTTGTTCTTGTCTAGCCTTTTCAGATTGACTTCTAATTTGTTCATCTGATTTTCTGGTCTTTTCAGCTTCTACACGTGCATTTTCTTGTTGAACTCTAGTATCTTCTTCAAGTTTTCTTTTAGTTTCGTTGTCGTCCCTAACAGTTTCAGAAATCTTGCGTATCTTTTCGTTTTCTTCTCTAGTGCTTTCGTGTTGAACTCTACTAGCTTCTTCGCTTTTCCATGTTTCTAAAAGTTCTTTTCTTTCTGCTTCTAGTGTAGATAAACTTTTTAGCTTGTTATTTCTAGTTGTTTCTGCTTCTTGTCTTGCTTGTTCATTAGCAACTCTAGTTTGTTCGTTAGTAACACGTTCTTGTTCAGCTTGAACTCTAGTAGTTTCTTTATTTTGCCTATCTTCTTCATTAGAAATTCTTTTTTCTTCATTAGTTTTTCTAATTTCTTCCTGTGAGTTTCTGTTGTTTTCGTCTTCAACTCTTTTTGTTTCGTGTTCTTGACGTTCTTTTTCTTTGTTTTGTCGTTCTTGTTCTTGACTAACTCTTAGATTTTCGCTTTCTACACGTTTTTGTTCTTCAAGTTTTCTAGCTTCTTCATTGCTATTTCTAGTCTGCTCTTTTTCATCATAGGTAGTGTCTTTTTCAATTCTTGCTTGTTCATTAGATTTTCTAGTATCTTCATTAGATTTTCTAATTTCTTCATCTGCAATACGTTGTTTTTCGTTCTCAATTCTAGTTTGTTCATTCAAAGAACGGGTAGTTTCTTCAACTACCCTTTGTTCTTCTGATTTAACTCTTTTAGTTTCTGCTTCTTGTCTTTCTGTTTCGTTCTTTTTAAATTCATTCAATCCCTCTAATCCGTCAAGACTTTTAACCTTTTCAAATTCTTTTTCAAGGTCTTTAATAGTTTCTTGTATTTCTACAATATCAATTACATTATCTTGACCCAACTCGAATTGACAAGTCATTGATGGGTATACAGGAATAGAACTTTGTCTTGATTGAATAAGCGATACATCACCTTTGTATAGTGCAAGTTGTATTTTAAGCGTTCCTACTTTACTCAACATATCACTTGTTAAATATACTTTGTATCTATCGCCTATTTTTTCAGCGACACTATACAACAACTTATCTTCTCCAGAACGTCTAGCATATAGCCTTAACTCGTACTCATCTGATAGAGGTATCGTGTTACCTTTATTATCTTTAACTCTAACTAATAGTCCTCTAGTTCTTGTATCACCTTGTACTACAAACAAGTTCTTGATTTCAGAATTTAAAAAATCAATACTGACATTTTTTAAGCCAATATTTTCTAAAGTATTTTCCATACTATCTCACCTCTGAAATATCTACTGCTCCGTTTTTAAGAATTTTACCCCTTATAGGTGCTTGTTCGTGGTCGATTAAATCTTCTCTATGATAATACTTTAACCACAAATCTACTGCATATTGTAGTATCATATATTCTCTAACACTAAATATAGCCTTGTAGAAATTCTTATCTTTTTGATGTTTAATAATTAGTAAACATAAATATTGAGCCATTATTATACCTCCTTGTTTTCTTCAACTTTTGATAATACTTCTTTTTCCAACTCTGGTAAATCTACATTGTTAGGTAAATTTGGTGTTGCTGGTGTTTCTGACTTATCTGTTTTAGGTAAATTAAGACTAGGTGGTAAATCAAGTTCAGCATTTCCTGTGTCTACTTCTTTTGCTTTTGATACACTCATATACTCAACTGTTTTCTTTAAGATTTCTAGTTCATCTTCTTTTGTGATGAATGTTTCTACCAAGTTGTTTAAGTCTTTGATAATAGCTGTGTCTTCGTATTTTAGAATTGTATCAACTCTGCTACCGTCGTCTTTTTCACCATTTACTATATAATCAAATATAGCCTTCCCCTCTTTGTCAACACGTCTTAAAGTTCTTATTAAACTTACTCTTTGCATTACTTTTCCTCACTTTCTTCATTTTCTTTTATAATAAAAAAACGTTCCAGTACATCAACATCATTCATTGATAACTGCAACGTCTTTAAATTATTTCTATTAAATTTTATAAAATCTATATTAATCTCTGTATCATATAACTTTTTCAACTGTTCTTGATAATATTCTATCTTGTCCTCTTTTAGCTTATAGCCACCATTATCAAGCTTTTCGCCACTCTTACACTCATCATTAAGTCTGTTTAGTTGTTCTTCAAAAGCTGATATTGGGTCTGTTAACATTTGGTAGTTTCTCAACCACTTATAAGCTAAATCATATTCCATTCGTTCATCTTTTATTCTAGTTAAAAATCTATATATGCTATCTAAATCTGCTACTTTCATATAGCCTCCTAATCATCATAATATTTTCCTTGACTTATCGAGCCACCTTCCCAAAATCCACCGTATTTAATTGACTTGTCTACTTGTAAATTTCCGCTAACCCTTAATGAACCATAAGTTCTCATTACAAAACCTTTGCTTGCTGTTGCACCCATTACAACTTGAATACTCGTTCTCCCATAATCATCTATTGTGCCTACTTGCACGTTTCCGTCGCTATTTGATTGAATTTTATTAGTTCCTCTTGAATCTTGGTCTTGATTGTCTTTAAATAAAGTAATACCACCTGAGTTCAGCTCCACGGACGGACTGTAATTATAACTAACTCTGAACGTTCCAGTTGTGTGTAACCTTGTACGTTTAGTTCCCGAACTCCAATCAGTTTCATTTTCATCTATAAATAAAGAACCATGATAAAAACTAAAATTACCATTTTTCAAACTAATCCAACTACTGCCATCTTTTGACTTCAAAATTCCAGTTTCTATCAAATCCGCAGAAATTTTTGTAGATTGAATTTGGTCAATGTTTGCTTGGCTACCAACAATTCTGTCAACAAAAAAATCGGCTGTTGTTAGTTTATACACCATCATATAATCTACAGTTAAATGTTTAGCTTGAATTGCTCCAGCTTCTATATGATTTGCTTTTATGGTATTGGTCATTATTTTGCCACCGTCTATAAAAGTGGCGTCTGAATTATCCATATAATCATCATTTAAATCCCTAAATGAAACTTTGCCTTGTAGGTCAATAGAACTAGCCTTTGCTGTTATATTTTTTTCGTTAACTTGTATTCTTGACTCTAACTTATCAAGCTTGCCATCCAATCCACTTACTTGACTAACACTTAATGTTATTGAATTAGCTTTTTGTTCGACTGCACTGGTTATCTTCTTATCAAATTCATATAAATTACTGCCGACAATAGATGTTATACCGTCTACTTTTTGGTCTATTCTTGAATATTTTTCGGACAACGCTGCGTTATCTTGCCCTATCCAACTGACCATATTTGACATTCCGTCTACAGTTTGTTTTAATTCAGAATATTTTGTTGATAGTTCACTTGTTTCTGCCACTTTTGAGGTTAATCCGCTTATCGTTTGAGACAATTCTGATATTTTATTTTTGTTATTTTCAACACCTAATATTTGACCTTTTAAGCTGTCAATATCTTTTTTGAACGTTGCTATTGTTTCGCCATTTTTAAGTCCACTTTTTTCGATTTCACTATTTACATAATCTTTTATTTCTATTGTGCTTTTTCTGACTTCTTCCTCTTGTTCGTTCAATCTTTTTTTGGTTTCTTCAAATCTAGCGTCGGCGTCAGCCAGTCTTTTATCAAGTTCTTCAGTCCTTTGTTTCCTTTCTGCGTCAATTCTATCTAATTCCGCTTGGAAGTCTTCAAAATATTCTCCGTATTCATTAAAGCCATTAATAAAATCAATCTTTTCTGATAACCAAATATGATTAAATTCTTCTCTGTTCCTACGTAACTTTTCTTCAACTTCACTGACTTGTCGTTCAAGCTGTTTATCTAAATCGCTGGCTTCACGTTTGAGCTTTTCTCTTACACCACTTGTTACACTTGAACTAATAGTGTCGTTCTTTTCTTTTGAGCCGAATTTCAGCATTTCTAGGTTGTCATTTAGAGGGTCGTATTCAAAACCTATACACTTGATACGTTCATCTACACCGTGTGTAATATATCTTAAAATTACTGTGTCATATATATCGCAAGGGTCATTATCTCCATAATATAAATAGTCGCCTAATGTTGTTAGTCTGTGTCTATCGTTATTAGTTAGCTTAACCTTACATTTAATTGTTCGTCTAGGCTTATCCCAACCATCTTCAAATAAATCAAGTACTTTTTGTGATAATTCCTCAACTGTTCTAGCTTCGTTATTGACATAAGTATCTTGATAGATTTGAGCATAATTATTGACCAGTGGACTATCTACAACTGTTTCTAGATGCACTTTTTCTTTTAGTGTTCTTCTATCATTGATTAATAAACCACCTTTTTCCGTTAGATGATTGAACGTAAACCATTCTTTCACCCTTGTATTGTCTTTTTTATCATCAATCATAAAACCTACATACTTAGCACCTTTACCGTCATTGATGTTGATATCTTTACCGTCTAGGTAGTTTGCAAAGGCTGTGTGCAAATAGAACGTCTTTTTGTCTAGTTTGATTGGAATACCGTCTCTATAATCAGTACCAACCATAAAAGAGGTAATACCCTTAACCTTTCTATCGCCTTTAAATGCTGGTTTCTTTTTGGTCTTTTTAGGTATCTTCATGCTGACCCACTTATAGTCTTTTGGATTAGATGAGTTTAGATATTTAGTGTCAACATAATATCCTATATATTTTCTTGATTGATAATTAGTATTTGTAAAATCTTTACCTTTGTTGTCATTACCATAAGCAAAATGGATATATAGTTTTTGATTAGGGTATTTCGTTTTGTAGGTTGTAGTTCTTTCGAAATCTGATAGAGCAATTACTCTTGTTGCCTTGCCCTCCATACTATGAATACCCTCCCAATCCTCAATGTTCTTGTATTCATAGATTAGGGATTCTTTATCTTCGCCTAGTTTGTTGTATATATTTATAGTCCAGAAGTCGAACATAAATTCACAATCATATTCGTTAAATATTTTGTTCATCAATTCTAACGTGTTATGATATTCAATCTTCGGCTCTACCTTTTCACCAGTTTTTTTCTCTTTTAGTTCTTTGTAGTTACCAAATTCAAGCTTTGCGTCACCAAATATATAATCGTGTTTGAACTTAAAGTCATCTATATCCTCTGTATTTTGTTGGATAATACTTAATAAATCATTAGCTGTATATAAGCCACTAGGAACTTTCGTTCTTTTGTGGTCTAGGTCGTAAAAGATATGAGGACACTTAAATTCAACGTATGTTCCAAACTCCAACCTTTCTTTTATTCTAAAGGCATTTTCTTTATTCTTATATCCACCTTTACATACAACAATCATTTCTTCACGTATCTTTTTGTGTAAACCCTTATCGTCAATGATAACCTTGAATGTTAGCATGTAACCTTTATCAAATTCCACTTTGGCGTCGTATGCGTTTTGTATTGTATCGCTCGGCTCTTTGTTGAAATCATAAGCCTTACCATCATATAGTTTTAGCATTATATATACGCCTCCTGATAAGCAATTTTGATGTTATTGATATTTTCAGTTAATGTGATTTCATTTCTTCCGTTTAGCAATACAAAAAAGTTACCACTAACTAGGCTGTTGTTGACTTTTCCGCCTACAATTACATTCTGAAAACCAACTCTACAGTCGATTTTTATTTCATAATTCAATCCACCTTTTATAAACATCTGTCTTTTGCCTATTTGCAATATATCAAACGTTCCAGCATTGCCCGATATTGTTACTATTGGATAAGCTGGGGCTGTTCCATAATACGTTAAAGGTCCACCATGGGTACTTTGATATACCTTGACATCTTTACTGTACTCGAAAGGCTCACAAGTGAATGTTACCTCTACTTGATATGCTCCGTCTGTAACTCCATTTTCAAATTTAACCTCTGTTGCGAAAAACTTTCTTTCAATCAGTGGATTATCAAACGTTGAATAACTACCTTTGTAACCTATCCAGTTTTTGAATTTCCTTATATCACTATGAGAAGCATTATATAAGTACATTGTGAACTTAGTCTGTACTGGCTCGTATGCTTGTACTTCTTGAACTAATACACCATCTATCCTATCTAGGTCGTAAAGTTTGTCCTTTTTCTTCGGCATTTGTGGAGGTGAGTTTTCCTCAACTCCACAAAAAAAGCCTAAGTTTTTACTTGATAAACCATTAATCGTTATTGCATTGTAGTCTACCATTTATCTACACTCCTTTGCTAAATAACAAGTCAAATTTAGCGTCTGATTTAATCTTTTTAACTACACCGTCATATATCCTTTCGATATCCTTATCTTCTCTAACAATAGGATTATTGATAGATATATTAAAACTTACATCACCTTTGTTTGAATGGTCTTCAAGGACACCGCCTATACCCCTCATTTTTTCTCTAGTAGATAAAGGCGTTATGTTTACGCCATTTCTAGTAACTTGGAATAGTTCGGGTCCAGCTTCTCCAACAATACCAGTATATCCACGTTTTGGATTTCGAGGGCTTCCACCACTAGCAAACATATCTATGTTTCCACCATTGGCAAACATATCTATTTTACCGCCTGTTGCAAATGCTTGTATGTGTCCGCCTTGTGCCATAAACCCTAATTTGTGAGCTAAACCAACCGCACCTTTTACTACTACGCTGAAAACAGATGTCTTGTTTGTAGGAGCTGAAAATACCGCGTCTACCCAAGCTTTTACTTTAGATGTGTTTTGACTAGCGTTTGTGCTTGTAGTTGCTGTAGAACTCTTATTTTTCATATTATTAGTTGCTGTATTGTAATCTTTTATTTTAGGTGTATTGCTACTAGCGTTCGTGCCTGTTGTTGCTATTACACTTTTATTTTCCATCTTGCCACTATTAAAGTTGTATTGTTTTATGTTCTCGGTTACTGATGGTAACGTTCCAGCTTCTGCTGATACAATTAAGTGTTTGCTTATTGACCTGTCTGAAACCCCATTAAATTCTTTTAAAGCTTCTGTACTTTCACTAACTCCGTATGTTTCTGCTGTAACTGTTAGTGCTGGTTTTTCTTGCATGTGCAAATACTCATTTACTAAATCAATAATTTTTTGTTTGGCGTCTGGAGCATTTGTATCTATCTCCATAAACTTTGGCATAAAGCCTTTAGCATTCCATAAATCAGCGTCTTGTATTGCTTTTTGAACATTAGCGTCTGCAATTTCACTATTAAGAATTAGTGCTTTTTCTCCAACCTTTAAATCATTCCATAAGTTTAGTTTTTGTAGTGTTTGTTCCAATTCCTCTGGATTGTTGCACTTAGCTATAAGGTCTTTTTCTTCTGGTTTTAAGTTATTAAATGATTGAATACCCTCTATTAGCTTTTTGACCTTTTCCTCTCCAGTTGCTCTTATATCTATTTCTTTATCGGTTAATTCAAACTCATTCCAACCTTGTAGTGCTTTTTGTAGAATTTGCACCTTTTCTGCACCTGTTTTAGCGTTCAATACTGCGTTAGTAGTTGCTTCGTCTATTATTCCAGCTGTTCTTAAAAAATCAAGTCCCATTTGTCCTGTTAATGATGACAAGTTTTCACCTAAAAGCTTTTGAACGTCTGCCATGTTAGACATTGACTTACCGCTTTCTTGTGCTAATTTTTGATAAGATTTTAGAATAGATACAGTTTCTTTTTCAGTTAAAGCCCTGTGTTCTCTACTTGCTGTTGATAATATAGTGCTTATACTTTGTTGTGCTTTCTGAATTGTTTTAACTTGACTATCGTATTGTTTATTTATAGCTTGTATTTCTTTGTCTGCTTCTGCCTTTGACTTAGTGTTCATTTCTACTTGTTGATTAATGTTCTTTATTTTTTCATTTCTCAACTTTTCATAGTTTGATACTGTGTCTTTCACAACATTATCAACAGTTTTTACTTGAGCTGTTGCCCATTCGGAAGTAACAACCTTATGATTTTTGAATGTGTCGCCAATTGAGGACATGCTGTTTCCAATCTGTCTAGCCATATTTTGGTACTTGTCTGTAATGTTTTTAATTTCTGAGTCAGAAACATTCATTTCTTTTAACCTATTAGTTAGATTTTCATTAGTAGTCACTCTTTTTTGACCGTTAATTTCTAATTCTGAACCAGTTCCTTTAAAGAAATTTTTAAATTTGTTTGTGCTTCCAGCGTTTGTGTCTGTTAGTTCATCAACTTCCAAATTGTGTTGTTTTATCTTGTTGATACGTTCTTTTAAGTCTTTTTCAACTTGTTCAGTTGCTTTTCCACTAGCTTTTTCTAATTCAGCAAATACACGTTCACCGTCTGATACTGCCTTAAACCATTCGCCATAAGCGCCTTTTGTCTTTTTAACACTATCTATATGGGCAAGTGTCGGCTTTGCTAACTCATAAGCTACCGTTCCAGCTAATGCCACAATTCCTAATAATGCTAAACTCCAAGGATTGAAAAATGCGCTTGCACCTGCACCTGCTGTTGCACCTGCACCGCCTATTTTAGAAATAGCACCTCCAGCGTCTACTGCTGATTTACCTAGGTCTGCCATGTCTTTAGCTTGTTTAGCTGTTGTTAGTTTGCCTATGTTTTGAATAAGCTTGCCCCAACCACCATTGACTACACTAATTGCACCAAATAAACCACTCAATGCCTTTGACATCGGAGAAATCGCAGCCGCACCTAACAACATTTTCACAATCATATTCTTAGTTCCGTCATCTAACGAACTAAAACCTTGCATTATATCTTTTAATTTATTTGTAAAATCAAGCAAATATGGTAGTGCTTCTTTACCAAATGCAACTCCTAAAGCCATTACATTCTCTTTGAACTTCATTAATTGACGTTCGCCAGTATTGCCCATTTCTTCTGCAAGTTTATTTTGATATTCAATAGCTTTTCCAGTTTCTTTGGATAATTCTGCAATTGCACCTTTACCTTGTTGTAATAGTGGTAATGCACCTTTTATCGCTCTTTGGTTGAATATTCTACTTAATACTTTACCTTTTTCTTCATCAGTCAATCCCTCTGTTGCTGTTGCTATGTCGTCTAGTATTGCTGGAAGTGGTCTCATCTTTCCAGAACTATCGAAAGCACTTACACCGAGTTCTTGTAACGCTTGTTTTTGTGTCTTAGTTGGTGTTGCCAAGTTTCTTAATACATTTGCCAAATATGTACCAGCTTCTCCACCTTTAATACCAGCATTGCTCATTATACCTAATGCACTAGCCATGTCTTGTAACGATTGATTATTTGAGTGTGCTATAGGTCCTACATTCTGCATTGCTTCTCCAAGGTCACTAAATCCAGCACTTGTCTTATTTGCTACAAAAGTTAATGTACTTGTTGCCATTTCAGTATTAGCTAACATTTTATTTGTATCATTTGTAACTAAACCAAATTGTGTTAATACGGAAGCACTTGTTTCCATTACAGAATTAAAGTCATCACCAGAAGCGATTGAAGCTTTTAATATCGCTGGAGTTGCTCCTAATGTTGCATTTGCACTAAAGCCTTTTTTGATAAGTTCTTTCATACCCTCACGGATTTTACTTGAACTTTCTCCGTATTTCATTCCCATCTGTTGAGAACTACTAGCTAATTGATTAGTAACATTATCTAATTGTTTAGTGTCGGTATAACTATCCTTTAAAAGTGCTTTTATAGTTTTTGTTTGGTTTTCAAAATCCAAATATGCCTTAGTTGCTCCAGTTAACCCTCCAGCTATACCAATAGTCAATCCTCTTGTTTTGCTACTGAAATCGCCTAATTTCTGACTAACTTTGCCTGTAACATCTCCAACCTTTTTAAAATGTTTTGCTGTATCTGCTAACCTACCACCACTATTCCTGTAAATCTCATGAGTTTTAGCCATTTGATTATTAAGTCTAGCTGTTGCAAGTTCGCTTTTAGCCATGTCGACTGGTATCTGACCTAATTCTTTTGTAGTCTTATTTAAGCTTTCTGATAATTTATTATAGTTTTGTTCTAATTTCTTTGTTGATTTTAAACTATCTTTATACGCTTTATTTGCAAGTTGAGTGTCCTTTGCACTTTTGCCTAAACTACCTCTTAATTGTTCATAAGTAACTTTTAAATCTTGCGTTCTTTTATTGCTTAATTCAAATTGTTTCTTTGAGTTTTCAACTTCTTTTGTTAGTTTACTTTGCCTATCTGTTAAGTCCTTTTCTAAACCACTTAAAGCCTTATATTTACTGCTTTGTTGTGTTAGTTGAGTTCCTAAACCTTGCATAGTAACCTTGTATTTATCAGTTGTGGAAGCGTGATTACCCAGTTGTGCTAATGCTAATTTTGAATTAATAGCCATCAACTTCATTTCGTTGTTGACCGCTCTTAAATCAGCTAAATATTGACTTTTACCCTCAACGGTTAGCCTTATACCAGCTTTTTGTATTCCACCAGCCATATAATACCTCCCTTTTTATACCTTAAAGAACTCTTTAGCTTTATGTGTTTTAGAATGTTCAACCTCTTTATCTTGTTTTTCTGATGGTGTTCTTAACTCAATCTCACGATTGATTAAGTCGACTACCATGTCATAGTCGTGGTCGAACATAAACTCATCTTTTGTCATGTTAAAGAATTTTCTGCATAAAAAATAGAGACTATCCCAATCTGGGATAATCTCCTCTATGCGTTTTTTTCTTCAACCTCATTTTCATCTGCATTTAGATTTAAAGCTAATGTTCCGTAGGAATTTACAAATTCGTTCAGTATTTCTAGGTCTGTATTTTCTAAAACTTCTTCTAATGTTGTGTCAATCTTATTTGCTTTTAGTATACATGTTGCAAACTTTCCTAATGTTAATACTTCGTCTTTTTCTAGCATATTAACCCAGTCGCCTTGCTTTAGTCCGAAATCCGCTTCCAAATACAACCACACCGCATTATTTACTTTGTATGTTTTTGTTTTTCCTGTGATTTTACTTTTGAACGTTTTTAAACTATTTGTAAATATACTCATTTATTCCTCCTACATTGAAGATGAACTAGCTTCGCATTTCTTTAATGAAGCTGTATCAAACCAACCATTTTCTAATAACTTGTCTCTATCGTATTTCTTTTTGTTAGCTTCGATTGACATATCAACTTCTAAATATACAACATTTGCTCCGTCTGCTTTTTTAGTTAATGGTTGTGCAACAATATTGTATTGTCTGATTTGTTCGTTGATATCGTCTTTTTGAGTTTCACCGCCATTATCTACTGGAGATAAAGTACATTTAGGATAATTGATAATCAATTCATCACCTTTTTCATCAGTAAATGGAATTGCCATTCTGAACATTTTCTTTCTAGGATTTGTAGTAGTTGCCCATGTATCGCCGATTTTAACTTTGCCTTGGGCTTCCTCTGCAAATCCCTCTGGTAAATATCCAGCGTCTAATGTAATTCCAACGTTTTTTACACCACTAAAGTCTGAGTGCAACAAGTTAGAAAGATATACTTTCTTTTCTGATAACTCCAGTTTAGCGTCTACTTTGTCAATAGATGGTGTTACTAACACATCAGTTGCGTAACTAGGTGCTGTATCTGGGGTATCTTCTTTTTCCATAAATTGTAGGTATAATTCACCTACACCTGTTAATAATGCTCTTTTTTCAAATTTTTTAGCCATAATTTACTCCTTTATTTTGTTACTTCTTTTTGCATATCTGCATAGAATTGGTCTTTTAGTTCTTCAAACGCTGGTCTCATGTGTGGTGTTGGTGGTACATACGTCGCCTTTACTCTGCCACCATATATACGTTGTCTACCAGTCTTTTTGCTTGTTCTTTTCAGTCTGACTTTTCCGTGCCTATTATCTAGTGCGTGGAAGCCTATTTCGTGAAAAAATAAGTGGAAGTTAGGTCTTGACGTCCAGCCTACGGTAGACTCGGTGTTGTCGTGTTCAGAAATAATACCCTCAACCCCTGCACCCGTCACTTTCAATCCTTTTGAGGTTGCTATGCTTTTTGCCTTATCCCTCATTTTATCAGCGTTTTCGTGTAGTGTATTTTCTATATGTTCAGCATTTTTTTCGTATCTTTCAATATCCTTACTAAATAAGTCGAAGCCGAATATACTACTCATATCCTAACCTCTAGGTAGTAATGATAAATACTGCTATCTTCGTCTACATCAACCTCAACATTTTCATTCCATTCTGATATACAGAATTTGTCTTCTAGCCCACTATATATAGTGTTTAGATTTTTATCTGTTTCTATATCTAGTGGTACTAAACTAAAATAATCTATTTGATACAAAAATGTATCTTTGTGTTTTTTGTTACTCAATGCCAACTTCCCATGGTAAACCAAGTAATAAGATATTCTAGGAAAGTTAGTATTGTTTGTGTCGGCATAAGATACAGTTATGTCTTCATCTACCGATTTTTTTAATATGTCTAATATAGTTTTCTTTACGTTTTTCATATCTTAATCAAGTTCACCATTGTTTCATTTCTTCTAAAATGATATGTCGTGTTATATATTTCAAACTGCTCATTGCCTATTACAACAATGTTTTTAACGTCAATATCTTTTCTGCCATCTATACCTATTTTTTTAGTTATCCTTTTGTCATCTGCAACTGCTAAATAGATATCATCTTGCGTTACACCTAAATATCTAAACCAATACTTTTTTATTTCTTTTAGTTCGTATTGACCTCTCAAAGGTGTGTTATATTCATCTAACTTTGTCTGTTTGATATTAAAATGTGCTATGCCATCATTGAATACATTAGCTGTAATGCTCTTTTTTTCTAACATTACTCATCTTCTCCAAGCTCCGATAATTCAAAACCAAGAACAACTAAATCTTGAACATAACTATCATAGAAATGTTCAGCAACTCCATTTCTAGCAAATCTGCAATATTCAAATACTAAATTTTTACCAAATCCGTTTTCTATAATGTCAAATTCACCAGTATACATTTGAACAACTTGATAACCTACTTTTATTAATTCAAGTAGGTTATTATCGTCGTCGTTCATTGTTATATGAAGTCTATTTTTTAATTCATCTAATAAGCTACGTTCAAATTCTTTTTCTATTGTTCTCATTATTATTCAGCTTTAGTATCGGCTTTTGCTAATTTAATATCGTAAATTTGAGAAGCGTAGTTGTTAGATGGTTGACCGTTAGCTAACATATCAACTGCGTATAATGTTGCTCTTTTCATTGCGAATGTTTCTTTGTAAACATAGATTTTTTCTGCTCTAGACATAGTTGCGTCATATTCTCCACCTACAAAAGCTATAAGTTTGTTTTCTGGAACGAATGTTGACTCTATGATGTGGTCTTGAGCAATGAATGGTAGGTTAGAAACGAATACTCCGTTTGCGTTTTGAGTAGTCACTCTAGCTACAATGTCATAGTAGTTAGATGGATTTACAATTAAATATACATTTCCAGAAACTTTTCTATATACATCTTCTGGATTTTTGTCATCTGGACTTAATTTTAATTTGTACTTAGATAAGCCTTTCATAATGTTTGAAAATTCTGTAACCATTGTTGGAGCGTCTTTGAATGTTAATGTTCCAGCTGATTTTTTATCAGAATATACACCGCCTGTAACGGAAGCGTCTAAATCTTTCATCAATCCGATTGGTTTATCTTTTCCATCACCTGTAATCAAGTTTTCTTCCCATGCTTCTGCGATTGCTTCTGATAAGCACAATCTAACATATCTATCAATCCATCTTGCTCCAAGGTCGATTAAGTCGTTTGAAATCAAGAAGAAAGCTGTCAAAGCTAATTGAGTGAACTCTGTTACACCAAATTCAAAGTCTAATTGTCCTTCTAAATCTTTGTGTAAAGGACCGAATACTGCTTTTCCTTTTCTTCTAGTTCTGATAACTCTAGTAACTGCACTTGATACACCAAAGTTGATTAAGTTTAATAATGGTCTATCCTTTTTAATATCATCAAAAATTCTTTCAATGATTGTAACTGGAAATAATACATCACCTTTTAAATCACCTTTAGTTTTGATAATTTCTTCATTGTAGAATGTTTTTTCTTCTGATGTTAATACGTGAATACCTCTTGATTGTAGGATATTTTCATCAGTAACATTCTTTAATTCTTCAAATTCTTGTTTTACTTTATCTACATTCTTTTGTGATACAACTGATACATAATCAGTTAATGCTTCCATTCTTTCCTCATCAGTTGCTTTTTCGTCATTTAGTGTGTTTGTGAACACTTTGAATAATTGTTTTTCATCTTGTAACATAATTTACATTCCTTTCATAAATTTACTAAAATTTGATATTTTGTTTGTTTTTTCTTCCTCTGCTGGTTTATGTTCTACTCCAGCGTTTCTTTTTTCTAACTCATCAGTTATTAAATCAACCAAGTTTTGAATATCGATATTTGATTGATTATTCTTTTCTTCTCCATCTTTTTGCTTAGGTACTGTTTCTTTGATTTCATCAATAAATCCGTTTTCTAAAGCTTTTTCACAGTCAAACCAAGTTTCTTTTTTTAACATATCCTCTAATTCTTCATCTGATTTTCCAGTTTTAGCTTTATAGATGGATATAATTGATTTATCAATGCTTTCCAAGGCATTTAATGATTTCTGAATATCCTCTTTATTTCCATAAGCGATTGTGCTTGCTTGATGTATCATAAATTGTGTTCCAGTATCCATTACAACCTTATCCGCACCTAAAGCTATGAATGTTCCAGCACTTGCACATAAGCCTGTAATCTCAACAGTTATATCTGATGTGTGATTTTTAAATAGGTTATAGATTTCTATTCCCTCAAAAACATCACCACCTTGTGTGTTGAGATAAACAGTTATAGGTACAGTAGTGTTCTCTAACTCTTTTGTGATTGATTTTGCACTAATAACATCATCACCAGTCCAAAAGCTGGATTTTGCTACCCTACCCGATAATGTCAAATACTTTCTTCCGTCTTTTTCTTCTGACAAAAATTTATATTCTATTTTGCCATCTGCCATTATTCCACCTCCCCTTTCTGCCTTTTAATGTCTTTTGCTTAGGACAATAAAAAAAGAACTATTATCTAGTTCTGTTTTTTCTGTTTAGCCTTGTTGTAATCTTCTTCTGCTTGTTCTATAATTCCAATGTTCTTAGTTAAGTATCTTCTTGTAGTATCTTTAGTGTTTTCACGTTTCTTTCCTAGCTGAACTAATACGTCATCAATAGTCCAAACACCCGAGCCTATCATTTTTTCAACGTCTCTAGCCATTTCAAACTCTGATACATATACACACTCTATTGTGTTTACTGTAATCAAACTGTTCTTCAAGCTTGATTTTGTTTGTTTAGCATTAAATTCGTTAGCTATTTCATTCATAATAGGCTTTACACACCATCTAACGAAGTTTTTGGAGTGTTCAGATGTATCTGCCAAATCACCACTAAATAGCAATGGTGGAACTTGTAATATATTAGCTACTTGTTTTACATACATGTTCTCAATAGTTCCTAATTCCTCGGCACTTCTTCCAAGATAATTTTGCGAGTGTTCTTCTACGTCGTAATCGTCTTGTCTAGGAACTACTGCTATACTTTCATTCTCTAATTGTTGCTTCATTCCCGATAAGAACTTCATAAATTTTTTGGTGTTTTCTTCGCTTTTTCCCGTTACCCCTTTGAATGGAGCGTAAACTCTTATTTGTTGTTGTCTCATTTGCACGTCTAATACACGTTTATACAACTTGTCATAACTGTTACTCAACGAATTTAAAAAGTTTCTGAACTCAACATTGTTATATCTGATGTGTATAACATCATCTATTGAATAAGTTTTCTCTTTAGTGCTGTATTCTGTAGTTACTGTAAACAACTTCGTTTTTTCATCATAACTAAAACTATCTGCTACATAGTAATCATCAACAATTTTTACAACTAAACATTCTCCGTTGTACAACATATCGGTAATGATTTTTCTTTTGAACTCATTTCCATTGTAATAAGGATTAGGTCTGTAGTTCAGTTTATATAAAAAGTTGCTGTTTTCTTCACTTTGGAATTGTGCTAATAAGCAAACATTAATTATTTTATCGACTACTGTATGAACAGCATATTGTCTTAAATGTAAATCTTCATAATCGCCTTGTAATTGCCTTATTAAGTCGTCCCAGTAATTCATAGGAACGCTTTTATTAAAGTTGAATATCTTTCCTATAATGCCCAATTAATATCACCTCCTGCACTATAAAAATCTCCTAACATAAAGTCTGTAGGCTCACTATCTTCTATCAAATCATGTCTAAAATAAGCGTGCGTAAAAGCCATAAAGCCATCTGTTTTTCTTTTTCTTATTTCCTTTTTCTCATAAGTTTTGTTTCCGAATTTATCTATCTTCACATAAACATTGTTTGTGTACCACCTCATAAGTGGATTATCACCAAACACAAGTTTTTTCTCTGCAAATAGCACTTCTATTTGTGGAGCTATTTGTGCTTGAATACTATTAGCACGTCTAATAAATTCTAGTTCGTAACCCTCATCTTCAAGTGCTGGACGTACAATATCCATTCTATAGGTATCTCCAATGATTTCTAGGATATCTAGCTTGTATTTATCCCTCATTTCGTTAAACCAGTCGACTATGTGCCTAATTGATATTGTAGGCTCGTCTACAACAGTCAATAAGCCCTTTTCTTGCCATTCTGGAATGTGAGGTGATATAAGCATACTTTCAGTCAATAAAAACTCTTTTCTGATAAAACTGTGTGTTACCCATACCCAATCACCTTTTATGTGGAATAGTAATCCTACACTAGCGAAGTCTTTTAGTGAAGCATAATCAAGTCCACCTATACATTTACAATTTTCAATATCTGGAATAGGTCTATTAGTTGCATATACTTCCTCTTTAGTTGCTACACTTGTTTCTAGGTCAATATCTGATACGTTCATACGCTTGATAAACCACTTTGTTTTGTCGCCTATACCACGTCTGATGTCTTGATATTCTCTGTTTACAGTATCAAATAGTGTTTCTGAATAGCTATCCATAGGCTTATGGAACATAGGTTGTGCCTTTTGCCATAATTCAGTATTTTCTGCTTCTTGTTTATCATCTAGTGTGCATATCCAAGGGAACGTATGCGAATTAAATTCTGTTTCTTGTAATATTTCTCTACAAGTTCTAATCTTTTGGTCGTATACTCCATCACGAACAAGTCCGTTTGTTGATATGAAGAACTTTCTAGGATTAGGAACTTTACCCAAACCACTTGTCAATACGCTTATAATGTCGTCTTTTTCGTATTGGTGTACCTCGTCAAATATTACACAACCATGTCTAAAACTATCTTTTGTTTTAGCATTACTTGTTAGAAATTCCAGCGTACTATGTGTTATTCTACATCTGATTTTTGATAAACCATTCTTAAATATTCCAGTTCTTCTATCTGTTAATTGGGGATTTTTCTCTAACATATCGTGAACTTCTTTAAAGCTTGTTTGTGCTTGTTCTTCACTATTAGCCACAATACCGACGTTATAGCCTTGTATATTGTGTAGTGGCGATAAAAAATAGGCACTTAAAGCACTTATCAATCCGTTCTTTCCAGCACCTCTAGCCATTACCCAAAAGAACTCGTCAAATACAAGCTTGTTATTCTTGTCAAACAAGAATATGAACGATATTAAAAACTTCTGGAACGGTTTCAATTTAAAAAACCATTTTTCAGTAAATTTTACGAAGTTATCAATTTGCTTTTCATCAAACCAAAAACCATCTTGAACTAATACAACATTCTCTAAATAATAAATTAAATCTTTTCTGTCCTTGTTCAGAATTATCTTTTTAGATTTATATTGACCTATATATTCATCAACATATTTAGTCGATATCAAATCAACTCAACTCTTTCCACTTCTATGTCTTTTTCTTTGAATTTAAAAGAACGTTCGATATTTAATAGTTGAGTATTTAATTTATTGATTTCAGCTAATGCTGGATTAGCCTTTGTGAATTTTTGAGTTGCATTAGTAGTAACAGTTGTTACTCCAACCTCTTTTACTGTATTTAAAAGCATTTGTAACACGTCTACAAACTCAATATATCTATCAATTTTTTCAAGCGTTACTGGGTCTTGTTCTTCAACATTATCTAACAAGTATTTTTTTATATCCTTAGTCTTTATCACAATATCCCCTCCTTTGTCTAACGAATATTCTTTTGAATTTATATTTGCCATTCATTACTGCATTGTCACGTCTTGTCAAGTTGTATTCATTCTTCCAGTTTTTGTCATATAGTTTAGCAACTTCAACATCATAACCTTGCGATACTCCTAATATTTCAAATCTTTTTCTATCCATTTTATTTAAAAAGCTAACTGGGACACCTACAACGCCATAATAATCAATCGGATAATTTAAGCTTCTATCACAATTTAAAGCAAGGTAATTGTCGTATTTAACATGTATTTCTTCATCTAATGTTTTCTTCAAATCCCAATGTTTGAATGGTTGTCCTATATCTAGTGTTGATATAACAGTCGCCAGTCCAACGTTTTTTATTTCTCCATTAGGTGCAATAAATTGTCTAATTCTTCCGTTGTGCATTATTACTTTTCCATCTCTAAAATCATAAAAGCAATCTTGATAAGCAATACAATTTAAGTTAGAAATAAGAATAAAATCTACATCATATTTTCTTAACAGTCTATAATAATGTCTGAATTTGCTGAATGGTGGATTAGTAACAATCACATCTGAACTTTTTAACACTTCAATACATTCTTCACTATCGTAACTTCCGTTACCCTTTAGCTTAGTTCTTGTTTCTTCGCCATCATATATAGTTAAATATGAACACTCGTCGTCTAAATAAGTACACATAACCTTTTTAAATCCGTATTCATAGAATTTGTCTTTTAAGTATTTGTAAAAGTTAGATTTATCTGGATTATCACAATTGCAATAAATAACCTTATCTTTTAATTTATCTTTGTACATATCTACAATTTTTTTCACGTCTTCTAAAAGCGTGTAAAACTCATCATTTGCACGTTTCTTTTGTCTTTCTAAATGAATATTAGCCAATTTCTCACCTCACTTTTTCTCAAATAAAAAAGCCGATACATTGCTGTATCGACTTCTTTACGCATTTTCATTTTAAAAAGATGACCCCTATGAAATTTTTTACCACCTATATATTAGCATAAATGCATGTACTGTTTTGTGCCATTTCATATTATTGTGTATTATTATTTTTTGTGTTATAATTCAACTCATTATACGCCCTTTTAAGAGCTTTTATATCATAAAATACATAATTTTACACTTATATTATTCTAATTAGTTTATAACCTATTACAGTTAATTCTAACACTATGCCACCCCCTAATAGAACTCCCTTTTACGAAAGCAAAAACAGTTTTTCCGTGGACGATTGAGCCCGCCCGCTGATGAGCAAAAGAATTTTTTCAAATTATTTCTTGGGGGTATTATATATACACCATAACTACTCCCGTTATAGCGTTCGCTGTATTAGCTATCAATTGATTTCGCTTGTTAGTTATATATTGTTATTGTCGTGTCGCTTGTATGTTGTTGCTCTGTTGTCGTTCTGTTGTCTTATCCATCTATACATTGATATAACATTATCTATCATAGATACACTAATATACTATAGTTAATAGTTATATTAATAACTAACGATAATATAAAAATAGATTGACACAACATATCATATCAACCTATTATAATTAGTTTTATTTTATATTAAAAATACTCGTCACCTTTCCATTTATTTACTTTATATCTATTGTGTATTAGTTCGTGGCAACTGTGACAAACTGTAACCAAATTATCTATATTTATCCTTTTGTCGTAAAAATATTCTAAAATGTAAATATGATGTACTAATAAATTATCAAGCGTAACCTTCCCAAAACTTTTACAAACTTGACACTCCCTTTTATCTCTTTTTAATACTTGAGTTCTAACCTTTCGCCACTCTTTACTATGATAGAATAACTCTGTTATATCTTTATCAGTTTTGTTATTGCTTTTTATACTTGCTTTATTCTGTAAATCTTTTAATAAATCCATAAAAAAAAATACTTCCTTTATATAATAATAAAAAATCATTCTATATTATATACTAACAACGTTCAAATTAATTTAAAAGCTTGACCGCCTCAAATATCTTTTAAAAAAAAATATAAAAAATATTTTAAAAAATTTTAAAAAATAAAATTGTGAAAATTAAAAACACCGTTATAATGTTGATATATAGCCATCTAACCTATAAAAAAGAAAATATAAAAAGTATTGACAAGCTAACTTATAAGTTATATAATATAGTTGTAATCAAGAAATTACAAAAAAAATAAAAAAGTGAGGTATAAAAAATGGCAAACAAATTAAAAGCATTTGAAAACATAAAAGATTACACCGTGCGAGGCAAATCATTTGATGAAGGGTTTGAGGACTTAATAGCCGATTTATCTATGAACTCCGACTATTCTCAAACAATATATTTAAATACAGAAACTGGAGACATTGATTGCATGGCTTCCTGTTACTTTGGAAGCGTGGCGGACACTTATTATGGAATAAATGCTGGTATTTTGGATTGGAACGTAGATAGCGGTCGCACTAGAATTTTTGACGCTTTCGAGGCGTACGAGTTGGAAGATTTTTTAAATGAAGAAGAATTAAAAAAACTAAAAAAACAATTTGAAGAAGAAGAGAACTACAGCGAAGATTGGTACGAAGATAAGGACGAATTTTACAGGGACCATCATTCAGAATATGTAACTTTTTTATTAGATGCTGGAAATGAAAAAATAGACGAAGGCGTCGAGGCTTACGCAAGAGACACCGCCGAATTTTACAAGGAACAATTTTACGAAGCTTATGTGGAGTTATTAGAAAATGGTTATTGTTAATTATAGTCACTCAATAAAAGGCAGTAAAACGGCATAAAAAAAGCTCTCACATGGAGAGCTTAATCACCCCCGCTAATGCGGGTATAAAATATTTTACCCTTAACTTTTAAAAAGTAGGGTCACCCCCGCTAATGCGGGTATTTGATAATTTAATTATAACTCAATAAATAAAAAAGTCAAGGGGGCAAAAATTTGGATAATAAAAAGACATCAGAAGCACAATTAAAAGCGGTTAAAAAATGGAAAAATAAAAATAAAGAATTACAAAAAAAATACGTTTTAAAATCAAATTGTAAAAGATATTTAAAGGAATTCGCAGAACTAAGCGACTTAGAAGAGATTGAGGAAGTAATAAAAAAAGCAAAAAAAGACTTGACAATATAACTTTTAAGTTATATAATATAATCATAAAGAACAAGGAGGTTAAAAACATATAAGAAAAAAAACAAGAACACAAACAAAAACAAAAAAGACGGAACGACACAAAAAAAAGATACTTGATTATAATAAGTTTGGCGACTTAATCAAGTATCTTAACCAGTACAAAAAAATCAAATATCAAATATATATAAAAATATATCTATATCAGTTTTTTTGTACTTAAAATTATACTACAACAATTTAAAAAAGTAAAATTTTAAGGAGTTAAAAATGAAAATAAAAGCAACTAGAAAAATGATAAAAAATAACTACACAAATATAATTGAAATTGGTTATTGTGACCTACAACACCTATTTTTTTATGATACCTCAAAATATTATAATTGTGGCGTGTATGGTTGGAACTGGAACGGTTACGAACTGAATGAAAATACTTGCATAATAACTGGGTACAGAAACACGCTGGGTATTAGTGTAGATATGGAATATATACGAAAAATTGACGATAAAGCGAGAGAAATAGTAGACAGTTGGGGTATTTGGTCGCTTGAAGATAAAAAGCAAAAATTGGACGAATTAAAAAAAGAATTTTTAAACAATTACAAGGAACATCTAAACAAATAAAGGAGAAAAAAACACAATGAAAATTTTATATAAAACTAAAATAAATAACTACGGTATTGATTATTACATTGTAATTGACCACGAAGAAAAAACATACAACGAAAGCAGCCGCATCGCCGACTTGGATATTATAGTAACTCAAAAACAATTACACGAATTAAAAAAACTTATTAAAGCCAATAATTATAAAAGATTATAAAAACATTGCTGGAGTGTAAAATCTCCAGCAAATAATAAATAAAATTTAAAAACTATTAGAGGGGTGAAAAATATGATAAGCTTTAAAAAATTAGAAAAACTAAATAAAAGCGAATTAATAAAAGTAATATATAAAAAACTTGATAAAATCAATTATCTAGAAAAAACAATCTATACACACATAGCGGACGGAAACATTAAAACTTTTAATTATTATGAGCGACTTTATCAAAAAGATTTAAGCGAATTTATAGATAAATTTTTTTATACGATTATGAGAAGATATGACAAACCACAAGAAATAAAAAATATATATTGTAATAATATTTTAAATTATGAAATGATAAAAACATTAAATAAAGACGATTTAATAGAATTTATATGGTATTTGGAAGATTATAGCCACGATATAATCAACGATTATATCGATTATAGAGATAATTAAAAGAATAAATAAATAAAAAGGAGTATGCAAACAATGAAAAAATTAAACGAAATGAGCAAAAACGAATTATTAAAAGCACTAGAAAAACAATTTAACAAAATAGATTATGTTAACGATAAATTTAACAGATACAAGGCATTCGGGAGCTTATCAAAATATATAAATTTAAACGAAATTACAAACAATAAAACACTGGAAGTGATTGATACTTTTTTAGACTTAATTAGAGATGAGAAACAAAAAAAAGACGCCGACACCGATTATTACAATTATACTAATAACGAGATTATAAAAACGTTAAATAAAAACGAGTTAATAGATTTTATAGATTATTTATATAATTATAACTATGAATTAGTTTGCGATATTAGAGATTATAGAAGCTATTACAAAAAATTAGATGATGATTTAAGCTTCCAAATTTAATCATAAAATGATAGGTGGGATTAAAAAATCCTATCTATTTTTTTATTGTTTAGGATCACCACAAATAAATTACATATATTAAATAGCAATAAATACATATTAAAAATTCATATGTTGTACAACGTTGTAACGCTTTTTAAAGCACGTTAAAAAATCAATTCATATTTTAATATCAACCAAATATAAAAAGCTTATATAATCCATTGTGTGGCGTTGTGTTGTTGTTGATATTTCAACATTTTACACAATATCAATAATATTATAATATTGATTGATTGATTACTGTATAATATATCAAGCTAATTGATTTATTAATATATGTATATAATATAATTAATAGTATATCTTGTTATTGATATCGTTGTATTTATTGGTAAAATGTTGTATAATTTATACCATAATCAAATAAATTAGTTATAAATATATACAATTATTTTATTTGAAATATTTTTTATTACATACTGTATTAATAAAAATAATATAGTAAACTTAAAAACTGTATTACTGTATTAATAGCACTTTTACAATTCAATCAATTTGGTATCAAATATAAAAGTACCAATAAAAATATGATATAATTAATAAGTAATAAAAAATAAAAAATAAAATTTCAAAAATAAATTTGCCTATGTCAAAATGAATTTAAAATAAATTTGGTTTGAGTTGGGCGAAGTTTGAAAAAAATTTTCCTAAAAATTGAACTAAAATCCACATTAAATCGCATAAATCCAATTATTGAAAACAAAAGCAATTGGTTAATCTCCAGTTTTAACTATCATATATCCTACATTATTATTTTTTTCTACAACTAATTAATTTTAGTTGTAGTTTTTTTATGTCTATTTTTAATCTTAACAGTAAATCTTGTAACTGTTAGTAACCTAACTAACCTATTACCCTTTTAAATCAACTACAATCAACGATATAAGCTTTTCTATACCCTGTCTACCCAATTACACCTCCAGCAATTAAACAAGCCTTAAAAAGCCTATAAATGAATTTCAATTCTTTTTTACACAACAATTTTAAATTCCTATATCAAATTATTTTCATCTACAAAAAACAACCTCATAAAATCAATTTTAAAGCCTGTATATAATTTATCTATGTAATTATACCTCTAACCTATATAAAGCTTGTTGTAATAGCCTACAGTTAATTTTACAAGCAATCTAAACTAACAATTTATCTGTAAATCTCTATAGGGTATTTCCAGCAAATTTTTGACACAAAAATACCTCCAGCTTCTAGTAATTTTTTTCAAAACAATTTTCAGAACTTTTTTCTAAACTTTTTTCTAGATTTTTTTCTATATAAAACCTAAATTAAAATTATTTTAAAACGAAAACAAAAATTCTGGAAATCGCCCTCAAAAATCCTAAAAAGTTGGAGGGGGGTATAAAATTCAAAAAAGTTAGGAGGGGGTATTTTCTTCTAACTCGTTGTACATATCCATAGCTTGTTTATGTATGCTTTTAAGGTAACTTTCACTCTTGTCTAGTTCATCTGCTATAGACCTCCAGTCAAGTTGTTCGATATATCTTAAAAGCAACACATCACCGTAAATATTTGGTATTTTAAGTATCTTATCAATAGCAAGTGCCTTTTCCTTATTCAAACATTCAATAGCTTCTTTAAGTTGAATTTCTAAATCAATACATTTATCCACCGTTAAATTGCCATCATTCTTTTTAGAACTTGTTACCTTTTCAGTTGAATAACTAATTCCTCTTAAATCGTACTTTTTATCTCTTAAATTTCTCAAAATCCTTGATAGACTACTAACTCTAACACTATAATGTTTGATTTCTTCTAACCTACTCAATGCTATCACCTATATCTTAATACTTTTAATATTAGTTCCAACCTCACTTTTTAAAGCTTCGTTGATATCGTCAAAATTCAAATACCCTTTATTTATACTATCAATTAATTCGTTATATTCTTCAATAAATCTTGCTAATCTTTCTTTTCCATATCCGAACTTCGTTCTCAATACCCACAACGGAACAGTAGTAACAATCTTCATCACATTATCAACACATTCATCTTCTTTTTCTTTTAACAACTTATAAGCCTTTTGCTCTGCCATTTTATTCACTTGTTGCATAGTAAAGTTATAAGTCGGTGTTTTAGTCTTTATTCCAGCTTTTCTACGTTGTTCTCTATTCATATTGCAACTCCAATTCATCTATAATATCAAGCATATAAGAATATAAATCTACACTAATTTCATTTCTGATAAAGTTTACCACTTCTCGTAAATCATCAAAAGTATTATATTCCCTATCATTCATAGTTTCCTTAATCTCTTTTTTAATTCTATTAGCCATAATATGAGAGATTTTAGGATAAAATTTCTCTAAAACCTCGTCATATTCCTTATCTGTTAATTTAATCATTCAAATCTTCCTCTTTGATAAAAATTCCGTCTTTTGTAACTCCTTTACGTTTAGAAATTTTATCATAAGCTAACTGTAAACACTCTACACAATCAATACCAAGTTGATTACACAAAATAATTAGCGTCACAAAAATATCCCCCATTTCAAGTTTAAGATTTTTCCATCTTTCAACTTCTTCAATAGAAAAATCTTGCTCAATATTTTCATCATATTTGAATTTTTTATATAACTTCCAAATATCCATTTCAGTCTTAAACTCAAAAACTTCTTCAACAAATTTCATAAATTGTTTTTCAGCGTTTTCTTCGTGTAATAAGTCCTTGTCTTTTGCCCATTCTTCTACTTTTATTTTTAATTCTTCAAAATTCATTGTATCTTCTTCCTCTCTTCTTCGTTAAAAATATATTCTACAAAACTAACTAACACAACTGACAAAATAATACTGTCATAATCTACACCTGCGATAATCAAAATAAACCAACCTACACACATGGCTAAATTGATTTTTAAGTTATTACTCATCTATATCTCCCATTTTCAATCTTGTATAATCTTGAATTAATATTTTTTCTAATCCTGTTTATCAACATTGCATTTATATCTGCGTTATCGTCTTCACTTGCGTCTGATTGATTTCTGAAAATATTCTGTTCTAACTCCTCAAAATCAACTTCACAAGCTAAAAGCAATTTTTCAACTTCTTTGACTGTCATCTTCTACCTCGATTTCTTCTATATTTATTTCACTGATACTTGAATCCCCTAAATGATATATAGGGTCTATGACTTTTTCAATCATCTCTTTCACATCACTTTTAGTCCAGTAATCATAAGGCTCAAACTCAAAATATATTTTAAACTTTTTCATTCTTTTACCTCTACCAATTCAAAATCGGCTAAATCTGTATTTAATTTTTGTTTTATTTCTTCTATTTCGTTAAGGGTAAATTGCACTTGATAAACAAGGTTATCAACCTTGCAATTAATAACTCTATAAACATCTTTAGACTTATGCCATACCATATATACAGGATAAAAAGACTTGCTAACCAAATACTTATGTTGTATCAAAAACTTCTCTTCTTTCTCTCTATCCTCGATAGGTGTAACTGCGTATTGGAATATCAATGCAAATAAAATTCCACCATTTTCGACACAATTTATCTCTGTAAAATAAGAACTCATTCTGTATAATTCGTTTGTAAAAACGTGTGCCAAAATTTTGTTTTTGTAGGTAACTGTTATAGCTCCTTCATCTTTTTCAGCTTCATATCCTAAATTCTCAACTGCTTTTATAAATTCTTTAGTAGTCATATTCAAACTCCTCATCGTAATCATCATCTGAATTATTGTCAACACAATCATCTAACAGCTTCAACACGTCCATCATGAGCATACAGTCGTACACATCACCATAACATTCAATCTTTTTGCCGAATAAGTCGCCTTTTTCAAATTCAAAGCCACAAATGTCACCATAGCTTGATAACAGCAATTTTAGAATATTGTCATTTAAGATTGCTATTAGTGAATTATTGCTTCCAAACTTATAACTTTCCTTATCTCCATAGCCTCGAATAGCTCTTAATCCTTGATTACATTCTTCAAATTCAAGCCTTATATTATCAGCATTTTTCAACAGTTTTTTTCTGTTTACTCTAAAAGTGTTATTACTTTTAATTCTCATCTTAATATCTCCTAATTTCTTCCAAATTCAATAAAGGAATTATGTCTCCATCTACCTTAAAGTCACATTCATACTCTACGTCACTTTCTTTATCATAGAAATAAGCTAATATTTCACTGTCTTCATCTTGCAAATAAAAATATTCCAGCTCTTTTATTAAGTCTTTAACTTTCATCTTATCCCCTTAACTTTCCAGTCAATCCCGTAACAAGTCCATAAAAAGCACTCTTTTCTGCTTCCTAAATCAAATACACCAAACCTATCCGTCTTGCTAATCAACTTAGCACGTCTAGTCCAATTATCAAGTCCCATGTTTTTCATTTTTCCATAATTACTTAACTCATAACTGTTTCCACGTTTGAATTTCTTTATAATCTCATTAGCAACAACTACATTCGCAGTTTTTTTATCGTTTTTCGTATTATCCTATTATCCCTTAATAATCTTTTAGTTTTATCGTCGTTATTAGTTTTAGCAATTATGCTTTTTTTCGGTCTATCAATTTTTTCTGCTAACAAGTCTACAAAATCGTTGAAATCTATACCCTCGTTTTCAATAATTGTTTGTTCAAGAATTCTAGTTTCTTCTTTACTCCATTTCGCCATTTCCCATAACTCCAATATAGTCTAGTTCATATTCTTTGATTTCTTCATCAGTTAAAATTCTATCGTATGCTAACAAATCATAATACTTATCCTCAATCGTGTTTTCTATTATTTCAAATCCATCTGGTTGAGCACCAACACTACAACCTCTTAACCTCATTCCATAAATATATTTTTTCATCATCTAATCTCCCTAAAATCATATTCTTCATCATACAAATTCAAAAACAACTTCTTTTTTAGCTTGTAAACATCAGTCATCATGCCCTTGACATCTTCAACGATTTTTTTATCGTCCTTGTCGATATACATAAAATCTGCCACATACTCAATCTTACGATGTGTAGTTCCCATCTTATCTTTGAATTTATCTTGTAAAAGGAATCTAGGTTGTAATTCCAGATTCCTTATTTCTTTTGCTTTTTCAAGTAATTTTAATTCGCAATACCTGTCCGCTTCACGTTTACTATCGAACTTGATACCGTCAATTATAGTCTTTTTTGCTCTGTATTTACTGTAGTTTCGCATTAGTTTCCCTCATCTTCTTAAATTCATCTTGCATTTTAGTAAAGCTATTAAATTGATTATTCTGCTTAACTTCTTCCTGCTTTGGTCTATAATACGTCTGCTTTTTATTAAAATTATTTCTAGGCTTATCCACGCCAGTTTTTTTCTTATTCAGCACTCCACGTATATAAGCTAAAGTCCTAACTCCATTTTGTTCAGCTATCTCAATAGCTTCCTTGACCCACTCATAGCTGTACTCATTCATATAATCTCTTATCATATTTGCACTATAAGGTGTTATCAAGCCAAAACCACAATCTTGATACAATTTTATTAGGTCTGCCAATTTTGGATTATCTAAATCCATTTCTTCTGGAGGGGGAACAACACCCGTAGTGTTATTATTCATTATTAATTCATTATTTATATTATTGTTTGTTTCCGTCTTCGTTTCGTCTTCGTTTCGTTTTCGTTTCGTCTTCGTTTCGTTTTCGTTTCGTTTGTCTATGTCTTCATTCTGATAAACGTTGTAATTTACCACTTTATAAGAGGTGTAACGTCGTTTCGTTTTTAGTTCAATCATTGAACCACTTTCCAACAAATTTAAGAACCTTTTTACCTTACCAGTTGACCATCTCCACCTATCTGATAACTGTTTAAGGGACGTTATTTTTTCGCCCCTTTTAACTTCTATAAATTTTCCGTTAAACAGTATTTGCTTATCTTCATGATTAGCCATCATAATTAAATCTATCCAAGCTGAACGCTTATCAAATGGTTCCTTGTCTAACCAAATATCGCTTTGTTGTATCTTTCTATGAATACTAATCCAACCATAAGCCATCTATAATCAACTCCTAAAATGGTAATTCATCATCATTGTTGAACGTTGCACCCATTCCTAAATCATTAGTGTTATTGTTGTTTGAACCAGCATTGTTATTCAATACAACTTCCTCTGCGTTTTGGTATTTTTCTACATATTTATTCACGATTACTGCTGGTGCATTATCTCTTAATTCTTTAACAGTTCTATTTGTTTTATAATCATAAAAACCTTGCAATCTGTATTCGTACACTTCTTTTGTTCTATCGTTATAATCAGTTCCCTTGTTCACCTCAAGAATAATACCTACAAATTTACCTATTAAACTAATGATATATCCATCTCTGTCCCAGTTCATGTTGTTTTTATTAATACCACATAAAGCTAACAAGTGATTGATGTGTCTAGTTGCAAACTCAACATCTTCTCCGTCTTTGTTTTTATACCAAATACTAAACCAAGCTTTTTGTCCGTCTTTATCCTCAAACGTCAATCCTAGACTTTCAGCATTTGTATTCGAACTTTTATATATCTTTGCTCTAGTACACTTCATTGTGTAAACTCCACTTTTTCTAATAGCTCCACTTGTTTTTAATTCTTCATTATTGTAATCATCATTAATTGTAAACATATTCTATCCTCCGTAATATTCATTAATTTTTTCTGTTACTAATTTCAAATCATTTTCTATCAACTGTTCATCAAACATTCCTAAAGGACTTTTTGTAGTGTTAAATCCGTTATTTTGTGTTTGAAAATAATACTTGTTATCTTGTATTACTGTATTTAAAACTATTGTGAATAAACCCTCAATAGTTATCTTTTCATCAAGCATTTTACCTATTGTCTTGACCTTGCTTGTTCCATCATCTTTTTGCTCATTGTGACTTAAAAAGAATATATTTAAGTCTTCCCTTAATCTGCTTGCAATGTCAATTATCATATAATAATGTTGTGCCATTTCAGTAAACTTATCAAATCCTTTTTCTTTGGCACGTACCATAAATTCACCACTAATTACATATTGGAAGTCGTCTATGATGATGTTCTTGATGTCTTTATCTTTGTTCAAATACTTTAAACAACGGATAATTTTCTCGTAGTTATCACTAACAAGTCTTTTACCTTTTCCCTCTTTATCAACTAATGGATAATTCTTTTTAAAATCCTTAAATGGTAGTGGCTTGTTTACAGTTTGAATAATAAAAGTGTATTCACTATCCATATTTCTAATGCTTGTACTTTTTCCAGTACCCGATTGTCCTAATATCAGTATTAAATTTGACATTAACGTATCCTCAAACTTTCTGTTTGTTTTATGCCTACACCGTCTATAATCAAACCCTCTTTGATGTCATTTAAGAGGTCTCTCTTGTTGAGTGTGCGTTCAACCTTATAGTATTCATCACCTATGTTATCTTCGCTCGTTATATCAAGCGATGGTGTGTTCTTTTGAATACTAATAGTAAATAATTCAGTCTCAACTCTTTTACGCCCTTGTAACTCCATGCTTGATTGTAGATTTTTCTTCAACCAAGCTATCTTATTTTCGGCAGTTTTGCTTTTTTTGTTGAATATCTTTTCTTGATTTTTATAAGCTTCAACATCAGCGTCTAGGTTTTTAATCATTTTCACATAGTTATCGCTTTTTTCTTCAATAGCAATGTTGAGATTATTTGCCATTTCTTCTAGTTCTTCGGTGATTTCATCTGCTTCTTCAAGCATTGTAAAGAACTTCACATAATTTTCAGTTAGTTCAAATAAATTCATTAATACTCATACTCCACAATTTTATTTATTTCATCTAAATTTTTAAGAACAAAATCTACTACACTATCTAAAGTGTTTTCGTATTGATACAAACTACCTTGTAACAACGTTGTTATCTGTAATCTGACTTCATGATTTACTGCGTCCTCTTTTGTATAAAACTTTTCACCATCAGCACACGTATACACTATTTCTTGCCTTGAACTAATCATTTAAACTCTCCTTTTCCATATTGTTTTTAAAATATATTTGCAAGAATGTGTAATGTAATTTCTTGCAATTATTCTTTAAAGCGTTCAATTTATCATCATTGATTTTAAAATCATCTTTAATAGCAACTTGCATTTCTTCATCAAATATAAATACTAATTGTCCTCCAGCTATCAACTCATGTTCAATCATTGACATCTGATTATTAGGTTTTCTAGTAAATATACAAGTAATTGGAAACTGCCCTGTGCTAAACTGAAATTCTAAATCCTCACTATCTGCTAATTGTTCAATCTTTTCACTTATCTTATTTATTTCATCTAACAGCATATATACACTCCTTTAAATTCGTGATATAATCACATTGAATAACATTTTTTTATCGGCTGTATTTGTGGTTATCTACAGTCGATTTTTTCTTTTATAACTTTTTTAAGTTAGTTCCACGATAAAAACCTTGTATTCCTACCTCTTTTTCAAAATCTACAACTAATAAATGCTTGAAATAAGCGTCTAGTTCTTCTTTTAGCTTATACAATGAGTTATTATAAAAAGTATTCATAGCCTCATTAGTTATTTCAAAATCAATTGTTGTTCTAAATTTCATCTTTTCACTCCTCTACATTTCATCTATTTCTTTAGCTAAATTAGTAGCTATATTCAAGCTATTTTTGTTTCTCAATCTTTGCCAACAGCCGTTATTTCTCGACCATTTGAATCCTTTTCTTTTTAATAGCGATCTCACGTCTTCATCTGACTTATATTCAAAATGCATTTCTACGCGATTTGTTTCGTCATTTGAAATGACCGTACAATTGTCAAATTCTATTTCTTCATATTCCATTTCATCTAGTTCTTTTAGTTGTTCCAGCCTTTTTTCAGCCGACTTAATCATTGCATTTAAATTGCTAAGAATATATGAAGGTGCAGGTTTTTTATTAAAGCTATAGTCTTCATCAATTCTTTTGTTGATTTCTTTTGCTTTCTCATCGCTTAAATCTTCAAAACCTACCATCGTCTTATGCTTTCTGTAGTATTTATTCATATCTTTATATTTTTGCTGTCTCGCTTTTAGTTTCGATATTTTTTCTTCTAAAAGCTCGATAGCTTGTGGATTATCGCTGCTAATCTTTGTATTCTTTTCAGTCGCCTTTATTTTTTCGTCGTAATACTCAGCCATTTCCTGTTTTTCTACACTCTTTTTTATACTTGCATCAATCTTATCTCTATCTTGTCTCGATCTCTTTTCTGAGTGATGCCCAACTAAAATTGGTTGACCTAGTGGAATACTATTTTGTATCTTCCTAGCATTACTAAAAGCTTCTACGCTTTCCGCTCTCATCTTATCTGCTTTTTCTCTTAATCTTTCAACTCTTAATTCTTTTCTTTCGAAATAATCCTTTCTACCTACTGCCATTTTTTACACCTCTTTTTGCCATCTTTTTAAAAAGTCTTGCCCTGAATAACACATCATCATCACGCTTTTCCATGCTATTAAGCCAAGCACGATGTATATCCTTCTTTGTAATAACTTCTTTTGCTACTAATTCTCTTGATTTCTTCTTCATAACCTAAAGCATTTTTGAAGTAATCACCAAGATATTTAAAAGTACACAAAACTTCAAAGCCATAATACAAAAATTAAATATCAATTTCATATCATCTAATTTGTCCGATTTTTCAACCTTTTTAGTTTTTACTCTCTTGCTATTCCCAACACTTCTTTTTTTGTTTACATCTTTTGATCTCTTAAATTTTTTCCAAACCTCATCATTAAAATCTGGTACTTTTTTATCCATAATTAAACTCCTCATAATCCTTTGTAATTGCCTTAATTAACATTTCTTTTGTGTCTTCAAAACATAAGTTAAAATCATTAGTGAAATCTACTTTCCATGGGTCACAAGGAAATATCCTTATCAGCATATGATCTACTTCGTCATACACACACAAGTAAATATTTCTACTTATTAGCTTGAAATCCAACTTATCACAAGCCCTTTTTAAATACTTAAACTGAATCATCTGCATTAACCTTTTTTATTTTTGCTTTTTTCTTAATGAGTTTCTCACATTTAAAACTAGGTCTTTCAATACCTACCCACGCTTTATCATAGCTATCTAACTTCTTTTCCATAAACTTCTCCTAAAGTGTTTGTGTAATACTTTTAATTACACTTTTTAATCTTCTAACATCATCTTTTAAGTTATTGTTTTCTTGTCTTAGTACAAATAATTCTTCTTCTAGTGCAACTGTCCTACCCGATTTTTCTACAGAATTGACTTGTTCCATTGGATAAGTACATCTGCCTATTTCTGTTCTTGTCAGTATTCCTTTAGCTTCTAGTGTTGAAATATGTTCTTCTGTAACACTCCACCTCTTAGCTAAATCTTTTTTAGAAATAATAGTTTGTTCCATTTTTAAACCCTTTCAATCCTTTTAGTTTTTCTCTTAACTTCATATCCACTAATTAGAATTTCTTCTTATCTCTTTTAGTTTTTCACTCATTATTTCAGATATTTTAGGATTAATTGACGAGTTGTTTTTTTGTATTTCTTCAATTTTTTCTACTTTACAAATTAATTTATCAATTAATTTATCAATTTCTGAACTTAATACTTCTGCTTCTATCTTTAGTAGTTCTATCTTTATATCTTCAAGTAATTTCACACATCCTCCTTTGTTCTATACTATTGAACTTTTAGATTAAAAAAATATTGTTTTATCTCTGATTCGTTTATATCTAAAATTTTACAAGCTTTTGTAATTTCATTTTGTTTCCAATAATTAATATTATTTAACTTTAACGAAATTGTTCGCTCTGATAATCCCATATTTTCAGCGAATCTTGTTTGATTACCACATTTTTCTGTAATTCTACCCTTTAATTTGCTATAGTCATACGACATTTATTTCACCTCTCTTTCAGTTCAACGCCCTTGAACAATTATATAATACACTTTATGTTTTCACTTGTCAATACTTTTCTTCAATTTTTTTGAACTTTTTTTATTTTCTATGTTATAATATTTCTATAAGGTGGTGAAATAATGAAAACAACAACATCAAATCGATTAAAAGAAATAATGAGTGAGCAAAATCTACGTCAAGTAGATATATTAGAAATGATTGCACCGTATTCTAAAAAAATGGATATAAGATTGGCAAAGAACGATTTAAGTCAATATGTTTCTGGCAAAGTTGAACCATCACAAGAAAAACTAACGTTATTAAGTTTAGCATTAAATGTTAGTGAACCTTGGTTGATGGGATATGATGTTCCAAAACAAGAAATAACATCAAATCCTAATTCTGGAATATCTGTTCCATTAGTTGGTACTATAGCAGCAGGAACGCCTATTTTAGCCGAAGAAAACATAGAACGATACTTTAATATAGATAGTTCTATAAAAGCTGATTTTTGTTTGAGAATTAAAGGTGACAGTATGATAAATGAGGGAATACATAATAACGACATTGTGTTCATTCATCAACAACCTATTCTTGAAAACGGAGAAATTGGAGCTGTAATTATAGATGGCGAAGCAACATTAAAGAGATTTTATAAGACTGATACTGGAATAGTATTGCAACCAGCTAATGAAAAATATGCACCTATTATAGTAGATGAAAACTCAAACTTAATAATAGCTGGTAAATTATCGGCTATATTAAATATAAAAAATTAAAAGGAGTTATAAGAATGGAAGAAAATCAAAACAAAGAAAAAAAGAAAGAAAAAGCTTTAAAACCAAAAAAACAATGGTCTAAAAATAAAAGAAATTTTGTAGACATTATACTGGTTGCCTTATTAATCCTTGCCATCTTTTATTCGATTGGAATATCAGATGAATATAATAAGTTGTCTAGTAGTGAAGAATCTATAATTTTAGAAAGAGATAAGTTAAAAGAAAGTTTAACCGAAAAAGAAGAATTAGCTAATAAACTAAACGAAGAAAACGAAGCATTAAAGAAAAAAATAGATTTGGCTAAACCTTGGTTTGAAATGGAAGAAAAAGAAAGAAAAGAAAAAAAAGCTAAATTAAAATCTGAAAAAGAAGCTAAAGAAAAGAAATTAGCAGAAGAAAAAGAAAAGCAAGACAAACAAGGATATAATACAGGAATAACTTATGAACAGTTAGCAAGAACACCTGATAAGTTAATGGGAAGAGCGGTTAAATTTCACGGAAAGGTAATCCAAATTATCGAGGGAGATACAGAAGTTCAAATGAGATTAGCCGTTAATGATGATTACGATAAAATTTTATATTGTGCTATTTCAAAAGATAATTTAAAGGGTACTAGAATATTAGAAAACGATAAAATAACTTTATACGGAGTTAGTACAGGATTAATCACTTATAATTCTACAATGGGTGGCAAAATTTCTATCCCCGGTGTTCTAATTGAAAAGTATGAATAATAAAAAAATACCCCTCGTGATAAACACAAGGGATATTGAGTATATATGCTATATACTACTATTACTCAAATACAGTATAGCACATATACTCGCCTATTTAAACTAAAGGAAGTGAGGATATGCAACAAGTAGGAAGTTCAGTACGTAAACTTAACGGAAAATGGCAATCAATAATAAGAATTAAAGTTAACGGTAAATGGAAGCAAGTAGATACAAAATACGGATTTAAAACTAAAGCGGAAGCCAACAACTGGATAAGCAAGAATATTGGTAAATACACTCAAACATATCAAATTAACGGATATGAGGATATAACTTTAGGAGAATTAAAAGAAATATATCTAGACTATAAAAAAGATAAAGTTAAGGATAGTTCACATAATTTAATGGAAACTCAACTAAAGCAAGTTACATCTTATGAAGATAGAAAAATCAAAACATTTACCAAAATGGATATGGAAAACTTATCAAAAGAATTAATATATAAAACCAAAATAGGCAGATATAAACAACTTTTTGAATTTGCTATCAAAACATTAGAATTAGAATTTAAAAATCCAGCACGTGATATCCCATCTAATTTTAAAAAAAATAAAGATACAATAGTATTATCTGTATCAGAATTTGAAAATGAAATAAAACCATTATTCAAAAAAGATGAACATTTATTAATCTTAGATATAGCCTTTTATACTGGATTACGTTCATCTGAAATAGCGGGATTAACTTATGATGATATATTCCCAACATATCTAGTGGTTAATAAACAATTTAATAAAAGAACAAATAGCTTTGCTCCACCTAAGAGTGCCAACAGTACAAGAAAAGTTCCTATAAACAATAAACTCTATAAGGAAATAATGGAATATAGAAATAAACAAAAGATTATATCGACTGATAAGAGGTTGTTTCCTAAAAGATTTGCTATGCAACCTACTTATATTAAATTAAGAAAAGTAACAAAAGGTACAAAATTTGATGGCATGAATTTACACTCATTAAGACATAGTTACACAACTAATTTAATAACCAACGGAATAGACTTCAAAACTGCTTCAAGGATTGTAGGTGATACAGTGGAAACAGTAATGAAGACTTATTCACATTATACCGAACAAGGATATAGACAAGTTGAACAATTAATTAATAGCATTTAATTTTTTTGTGTAATTTGTGTGTAATTTCAAAAATATAAGTCATCAAATATGTTGATTTCAAGGGATATTATAAAAATTTTTATATTATACCATATTTGATAAATCTTGAATTCATAGTAAAATAGTAATAGAAATTTTATTTTTAAAGGGGGATTTTTATGATAAAAAATATTGATAGGGGCTGCTGCAGGGGTTATGCTTTCTGCAACTTGTTTTTCATTAATTTTACCTAGTATCGAAGAAAACGGTGGAGGTTTTAGAGGAGTTTTAATCTCGTCACTTGGACTTTTAGCGGGAGCTGTATTTTTAGATTTGATCGACAAATACTCTCCACATGAACATTTACTGGATAAAAGAGTTGAAGGTAACCCTTCTGATTCGTTGAAAAAGATTTGGTTGTTTGTTATTGCGATTACTATTCACAATTTCCCAGAAGGTATGGCAACTGGAGTTGGCTTTGGTGGAAATTCAATAGCACACGGACTTCCTATCGCAATAGGAATTGGTTTACAAAATATGCCTGAAGGTTTGGCTGTTGCTTTGGCTTTGGTCAGAGAAAATTATACTGTGAAAAAAGCTTTTTTAATAGCATTATTTACAGGATTAGTAGAACCTGTAGGAGCTTTTTTAGGTTACGGACTTGTAACTTGGTTCTCACCTATTTTAGGATTTATTTTGGCTTTTGCAGGTGGCGCAATGCTTTTTGTAATTAGCGACGAAATTATTCCAGAAACTCATAGCAATGGATACGAACGCCAAGCGACTTACGGAATTATAATTGGATTTATCATAATGATGATTTTAGATGTTGCTCTTGGCTAAATAAAAAAAGCGGCTACTATAAAAGTAGTCGCTAATTTTTTTATTATAATGCTTGAATAGCAGCCATAGTTACATAATTGTATGGTTGATTATAATGTGGCAAGAAGAATATATCAGTAAGAGCTAATTTGTCAATAGTAACGTGTTCTTGGATTGCCAAGCTGAACATGTGAATCATCATTGAAATATCATATTCACTCATTATTTGACAACCTTTGATTTCGCGTGAATTTTTATCGTAAACAATTCTGATAGTAACTTCTTTGTTGTTTTCTTCCATAAATGCTGGCTTTTGCAAATCTGTGAAATCAGTGTATTCAACTTCCATTCCTAATTTTTCTGCGTTGTGAACTGTCAAACCTGTTGATACCATGCATAAATCGTAAATCTTAATTCCGTTTGAACCTTGAACACCATTTGATTCTAATTTTGTTCCGCATACATTGTGACCAGCTACTATACCACTTCTTACAGCGTTTGTAGCTAATGCAACATATTCAAATTTTCCTGTTGCGTTATTGAAAATAACTGTTGAATCACCAACTGCATATACATTTTCATCTGAAGTTTGTTGATGCTTGTCTGTTATTATTGCTTTTTTATCGTTTAATTTCAAATGATCTTTTGCAAGTGAACTGTTTGGTTTGAAACCAATTGACATGATTACCATGTCACAATCGTATTCCCCTTTATCAGTAATAACTTTCTTTACTTTTCCATCAATTCCTTCTAATTTTTCAACATTTTCATTAAATACTAAATTTACACCGTGATTTTTAAGATTTTCTTCCATCTTTTTGCAGAATTTATCATCGTAATAACTTCTTAAAACTGCATCTCCACGTTCTATCAATGTGGATTCTTTGCCTAATCTTTCGAAAGCTTCTGCAAGTTCAGTGCCTATGTAGCCAGCTCCTACTACTACAACTTTTTTAATCTCTTCATGATTAATCTTGTCAATAACAGATTGTGCATCTTGGAAAATTTTAACTTTTTGAACATTTTCCAAATCCATTCCTTCAATATTTGGTAAAACTGGTTGAGATCCTGTAGCTAATACTAATTTGTCGTAAGATTCTTGAATTTTTTTTCCGTTTTTGTCTTTTGCATAAACAATTTTTTTGTCGTAGTCGATGTTTTCTACTTTTGTTTCCATATTAACTGTCGCGCCTTTTTGTTCGAAAACCTCTTTGCTACAATAAAATAATTTTTCTGGGCCTTTAATTTGTTTTCCAATCCACAACGCCATTCCACATCCTAAGAATGAAATATTGGAGTTTTGATCAAAAATTACTAATTCTTCATCTTTGTAATTGTCCAATATTGTGTTTGCACAAGCTGTACCCGCATGGTTAGCTCCAATTAAAACTATTTTACTCATTATGTTACCTCCTTTTTTATTTCCTACTAATGTTGTAGGATTAATAAGTAAAAAAATATTTGTTTGTTAATTAACAAATCTTTACGCTATAATTATATCAAATGCGTAATCATTTTTCAATAGGCAAACTATTTCTTTTTTTCTATGTTCATATATAATAGTATTGTGGAGGTAGAAAATTGAACAATTTAAAATATTTGAAATTACTTGCAAAAGAATTTCCTACGATTGAACAAGCTGCTAATAAAATAATAAGTTTGACTTCTTTGTCAGTGTTACCAAAAGGCACGGAGTACTTTTTATCAGATTTACACGGACAATATGATAGCTTCAATAGAATTATAAAAAGTGCTTCAGGTAATACTAGAATTAAAATTGATCTTGAATTCAAAGATAAATTATCTGAATCAAGAAAAAATCAGTTGGCCAATTTAATTTACGACCCTAAGACGATTATCAATATAACAAAGGAAAACGATGAATACACGGAAACATGGATTAGAGATACCATTTTTTATCTAATAAGAATAGCAAAACGAGTTGCGAGCAAATATTCCAGACAAAAAGTCAGAAACCAGACTCCTTTTTATTACAGAGATTTGATTGATGAAATGCTCAACATTCAGTATGAATCTTTAAACAAAAAAGAATATTTTAACCAACTTTTGGATAGTATCATTAAAATAGAAGTTAGCGAAAATTTTATAATAACTTTGTGTGAATTAATTCAAGATTTAAATATCGACTGGCTTCACATAGTGGGAGATATTTTCGATAGAGGAAAAAGACCAGACATTATTATGGATACATTAATTGCAAAAAAAGATGTGGATATTCAATACGGAAACCACGATGTAACATGGATTGGTGCATATCTTGGAAGTTATGTAAATGCATGCAATGTTGTTAGAAATGCTATAAGTTATAATAATTTTCAATCTTTGGAAGATGGCTACGGAATTAATTTGAGATTATTGTCTACTTTGGCAGATGAATCATACTACGACGATCCTTGCGAAAGATTCAAAGTTAGAATCTTGGATGATAATAAGCACTCAGAAACGGATTTGCTGCATGCTGCAAGAATGCATAAGGCTATTTCAATCATTCAATTCAAATTAGAGAACCAACTTTTTAAGAGAAATCCAGAATTCGAACAATTGGACAGATTATATCTAGAAAGAATCGACTTCGAAAATGGAATTTACAAGGATGCAAATGGTAAAGCTCATGCGCTTTTGGATATAAAATTCCCTACAGTTGATCCTGACAATCCTCTAGAGTTAACACCAAGTGAACAAGAAGTTGTCGAATGCATTTCAAAATCCTTCAGAACAAGTCACAGATTAAAAGAACACATGGACTTTTTATTCTCGTATGGTTCAGTTTACAAAATTGCAAATAGCAATTTGCTTTTCCATGGATGTATTCCAATGAACAAGGACGGAAGTTTTGAAGAATTTACGTATCAATCTAACACATATAGCGGCAAATCGCTTTTAGATTTCTTTGAAGGAATTATAAATTCGGCAAAAAACATGGATGACAATGATCCTGACAGACAAACTGCGTTGGACTTTTTCTGGTACATGTGGTGTGGTCCGAAATCGCCGATGTTTGGAAAAAGCAAAATATCAACATTTGAAAACTTCTTCATCACTGACAAAGATGTCAGAAAAGAAGTAAGTAATCCTTATTTTAGTTTAAGTAAAATTGAAAAATACGCAGACAAAATATTCGAAGAATTCAATATGAATCCCGAAACTTCTCACATAATTAACGGCCATGTCCCAGTTAAAAGCATCAATGGAGAAAAACCAGTGTCTGCTAATGGCAAAACTTATGTAATTGATGGTGGAATTTCCGAAGCCTACCAAAAGAAAACAGGAATTGCTGGCTATACATTGACATTTAATTCTCATCACTTGGCAATAGCAAAGCATAAGAATTTTCAAGTAATGGAATCAGTTCATGGTGCATACACGCCAGAAGTTACAATTACAGAAGAATTTCCAAAAAGAATGCTCATAAAAGATACAGACGAAGGAGAAGAAATCCTTGAGCTTATCGAAGATTTAGAAAGTTTAATCGATGCATATAGAAGCGGAACAATTCAACAAAATTCAAATTAATACAAATTAAAAAAACTAATCTTGGAAATCCAAGATTAGTTTTTCTTATAATACACCAAATTTATTAAATGGAAAATATCTCAAAAAAGCTCTACCAACTATCGCCTTTTTCTTTATCGGTCCAAATATTCTGCTATCATTTGATTCTCGAGGAAGTCTATTATCCCCCAATACAAAATATTCATCTTCACCTAATTCCCATTTTGTTTCATTTCCTGAAACAAGAGTAGTCTGACTACTAGTATAATTTTCATTCAATTGTTTATTATTAACATATACTTTATTGTTTTTTAATTCAACAGTATCTCCAGGTAATGCTACAATTCTTTTGATATAATCGCGACCAGACTTATCCGGTGCGTGAAGTTCTATAATATTACCTCTTTTTAATTTGTTTTTGAAAATTCCCATCCTGTTTACGAAAATTCTATCCCCTTGTTCAATTGTAGGATTCATGCTATTTCCCTCAACATGAGTTGTACTAATAACAAAATTTCTAAGCAGTAATGCCAATACAATCGCAATTCCTATTACAAATAACCACTCAAAAAAAGATTTTGCTTTTTCTGTCATATTAACGATCCTTTCTAATTTTTACTAATTTGATTATAATACGAATCAATAAATGTGTAAAGGTCGATAATTTGTTGTAGTATTATAAAATTATTTGTAAAAATTATGAATTAAAAACTTCCCTGTCTAATTCGCCTTCGCTTGCTGCAACTATAACTGCTGAAGAACCTGCTGCTGTAACATTTGTAGCAGTTCTACCCATATCTGCAAGCATTGAAATAGGGCTCATCAATACAACCATTTCAACGGGAAGTCCCATTGCTGCGAATACTGCTGTAGTAGTAATTGTTGCAGTTCCTGGAACTCCAACAGTACCCAATGACACTGCTAATGCTACTAATACAAGCATCACATATTGTCCAAATGAATAGTGAATTTCCATAACATTAATTGTCAAAATCGCAGATAATACAGGCCAGAATCCCGCACAACCTGGCATACCTACAGTTGCACCAGTTGATGCAACAAAAGTTGCTATCTTTTCAGAAACACCTAATTTGTCTCTCAAATTTTCAGTATTTGCTGGAATACATCCTACAGAAGATTGTGTTGAGAATGCAATCAATTGAACTGGCCAGAATTTTTTGAAGAATTTTACTGGATTTACTTTTGCAAATATCGCCAAAAGAGCACTAGTTGTAATATAAGAGTGGAAAATAGATGCAACATAAGTTAATATCAACACAACTATCAATGGCATCATACTAGCCATATCAGTTCTACTAACCGCGTTTGCCATCAAAGCCAAGACTGCGTATGGAGTAAAATCTATAATCATTCCTGTAAATCTAAAAATCACTGCCGCAGCTGAATCGATAAAACTTAAAAATGGTTTTGCTCTTTCTCCTTCTCCTCTTTCTTCTAATTGTAAAATCGCCAATCCTAAAAGAACAGAGAAAATAATTATAGGAACAACTTTTGCTTCTGCTGCATTTCCTAAAACATTATCTGGGAAGAAATTTACAAAAGTTTCTGCAAAAGTTGGAACTTCCTTAGCTTTTGCATCTGCTGTCAAAGTCAATGAACTTCCTTGTCCAATTTTGAATGCTACCCCTAAAATCAAACCTATAAGCGAACCTAAGACATTGTGTAAACTTAAAATACCGATTGTTTTCGTTCCAATCTTTTTCATTTTTTCTATACTTTCCAAAGAAACTACAGTGCTAACTATTGATGTAAATAATAATGGAATTACTATTGCAAATAATAAATTTGCATAGATAGAACCAAATACTTTTACATATTCTGTGTTTCCTTTAAAAATAAATCCTACTATTATACCTAAAATTGCAGCTAAAATTGTTCTTGTACCAAAATTCATTTTCTTCTTAGCCATGAACATCAATAAAGCAAACAATACTAAAGTAACTGCTAATGCTACGAATTTCATCTAAACACCCCTTTTTTATTTTATAGTTATATATTATAGTATATTGAGCACAATTTTCAAATTTAATTTTAACTTTTGTAAATTTTATTTAATTCACTATGGACATTATTAAGTAATTTTGAAATTTATTACGATTTTTTTTAATAAAATTATCGTACCGCAAAAATACATATCGCTAATACTACAAATGAAAATCGTTTGATGTTTTGTGAAAATATTATTAAATTTTTATTATCGAATTATATATATAAATTATTTAATTTTTGTAATATTTTCTCATAAAAAAATCAGAGGCGTTTAACCTCTGACCTAAAATCTATTCATACATTTTTAATAAAACATCTTCAGCTTTTATTGGAAGAGTATCAAAAGTGCAACCAATTGCATTCAATATCGCTCCATTAATAGCTGGTGCAGGTGTGTTTGAAACTATTTCTCCGATTGATTTTGCTCCGAATGGGCCTGTTGGTTCATAACTTTCGCAAAAATCAACATGAATATTTCCAATGTCTTTTCTTGAAGGCAAATTATACGAAATAAAAGAATGTTCTTTTAATCTTCCTTCATCATCCCACAATGAATCTTCATACAAGGCATATCCTATTGATTGCCCTATTCCGCCTTCGACTTGAACTGTCGCTAATTTAGTATTCATCACAGTTCCACAGTCTACAACTGCCGCATAATCTTCTACTTTGATTTCTCCTGTTAATTTATCAATACTAATTTTTACAAATCCTGCCATATATGGTGGTGGTGATGTTTTTGAATCGAAATTTCCTACTCCGATTAATTGCATACCATTTGGACCAGTTGACAAATCTCTCGCCAAATCTTTAATTGCAATTAATTTCTTATTCTGCAAATAAACTGCTTGATCTCTGATTTCTAACCATTCAACAGAAGTTTCAAATCTCATTGCAACACGTTTTTTGATTTTGTTTAATAAATTTTCGCAAGCACGAACAACTGCTCCACCAGTTATATACACACCACTTGATGCATAACTACCTGGATCGTATGGAGTTATATCAGTATCTGCAATTATCGGAATTATATTGTCCATTCCGCATTGCAACACTTCGTTTGCCAAATTCACCATGATAGAATCAGTTCCTTGTCCAACATCTGTAGGACTCATCAACAATGTATAGTCGCCTTGTTCGTTTAATCTCACCTCAACAGTTGAAGTGTCGACATTTTGAATTCCACTTCCTTGTTGGGCGATTGCCATTCCAACTGAAATTATTTTATCTTTTTCTTCTTTGAACGGATAATATTTATCCCATTCAATCATTTCTCTTGCCTTTTCGATACATTCATTTAGTTTGCAACTTTTGACATCTATTCCGTAAGCAAGAGTTTTTTCTCCTTCTCGAACAGTGTTTTTAAGTCTTAGCTCTACAGGATCCATGTTTAATTCTTTGGCTAATTTGTTTACCATAGATTCTAATGCAAATGTTCCTTGAACTGCACCGTAACCACGGAAAGCTCCACCAGGAAGTTTATTTGTGTAGACAACTTGTCCGAAAAATCTCGCGGCTCTCATTCTACTGTATAACGGAAGAGTTTTGTTACCAACCAAATTCAAAGTAGTAAATGCGTGATAACCATATGCTCCTTGATCAGATAGTGCATAAATATCACACGCTTCAATCGTACCATCTTTTTTCGCGCCAATTTTTACTTTAACTTTCATTTGGTGACGAGAATTTGAAGCTTCAAAAGTTTCTTCTCTGTCAAATACAAGAATTGATGGTTTTCCTGTCTTCAATGTTACAAATCCAGGATAAATTTCTGTGACACTTGTTTGTTTACCACCGAATCCTCCACCAACTCTTGGTTTTATAATTCTGATTCTTGAATCGCTAATTCCAAGAGCAACGGATAATTGTCTTTTGATATGAAATGGAACTTGTGTAGATGAAATGCAACACAATCTATCGAATTGATCCATATAGCAATACGATCTGTAAGTTTCCATCATACAATGCGCTTGTGCTTTTGTTGTAAAAGTATCTTCCAATACAACATCACACTCACTCATTACCTTGTCGATATCTTCTCCCCATGATTCTTTCTTTTCACCAACAAGATTTCTTTTCGTATTGTAACCGAAAACTTTCGTTGGACCATTAAAGAACACGTCTTCTTCGTGAACTACGATTTCGTTATCGATAGCTTTCGTGTAATCAAGTAGTGGCTCTTTGACATCGTATTTTATTTTGATTCTCTTCATAGCTTGATTACAAACTTTTTCGTTAACTCCAACAACGATTGCTACAGGCTCTTTCATGTATCTTATATTTTTTGATAAAATCGACATATCGTATGGACTTGGTTCTGGATAAGATTGTCCTGCCAAAGTAAATTTATTATCAAAAACATCCTCATAAGTGTACACTGCAACAATTCCATCCATCGCTTCTGCCTTTGATTTGTCGATTTCTAAAATTTCGCATCTCGCATAAGGACTTCTCATCAACTTAATTATTAGTGCATTAGGATCTTTTAAATCTTCTGTGTAGACAGGTTTACCAGTAACTAATGAATTTGAATCTATTTTCTTGAAATCTTTATTTATCTTCATCATCAATCTCCAAATATTTCTTAATAGCTCTCATTTGAGATGCATAACCTGTACATCTACATAAATTTCCCATCAAATAATCTTCGATTTCTTCATCTGTAGGATTTTTGATAGTTTTCTTCAAACTCAAAACATTCATAATGAATCCCGGTGAACAAAAACCACATTGTTCCCCGCCTTCTTCAGTCAAAAGTTCTCCGAATTTCCTTTGACTTTCAGATATTCCCTCCAACGTCGTAATCTTTTTGCCTTCACATCTCAATGCTAAAATAGAACATGAAAGTACTGGAACATCATCCAACCAAACAGTGCAAAGACCACAATTTGATGTCGTACAACCGCACTTTACCGATTTATATCCTAAATCGCGAAGAACGTTGTACAATGTAGTATCACAATCAACACTAGCTATATGATTTTTATTGTTAACATTTAATTCTATAATCATTGCAATTCACCTAACGCTTTTTCCAATAATCCAACAAATAAAAGTTTCCTGTATTTTTTCTTCGCTTTGTTATTTGACCCGATAAATTCATCTATTAATTCCAATGTTTTTTCCCTGTCAAATCCTGTAGCATTAATTTCATCAGAAACATCTCTCATAACCATTGCTTTTTGAGGTCTCGCGCCAAATACTACCTTGTACTTCTCATCTATTTTAGAAACTGCTACAATAGCAATTGGAAAATCCTTGCAGCAAATTCTTTGAACAATTTGAGTGCAGTGGACATCTTTGTTAGGAATTATAACTTCAACTAATAAATCTTTTTTTATATCAGAATTCAAAAATTCTTCAACACTCATTACACCATTATTGTACAATCTAACCTTTGCATCTAGTAATAATAAAATAGGCAAAAAATCAGAAAAAGCATATCTTGAAAACACACTTGCTCCAACTTGCGCAGTATTTCTTAGTTGAGTTGACACAATTCTTTTCAAAGATTTAGGAATAATTCCATCGCAAAATTCTTTTAAGAAATCATTGTATTCCAAATCTCTATATGTAGTAGTTGCTCCGATTTTTATTTCATCATCTTCAACTTTTATGTAATTTAAATCTAATTTTGACAAATCAATCCCAACATTGTAAGAACGACTGCCTGCTTTAAGAAAATGACATCCACCCAAAATTTTATTCATTTTTGATTTCATCAATAACCCATAAGCTTCATCCAATGTTTCTGGACTTTTGAAATCTCTTAATGTAAACATAACCACTCCTTGATTTTAATCAGTCTTTATTATATCACAAAAATAGCCGGTTATCTTTTGACAACCGACTAACATTTAATTTTCCAGCCCTTTTAAAAACTTTTCTGCTAATTTGTGATAAGTGAAATTCTCTTCAATTGCTTTTCTACCGTTTTTGCCCATTTTGTTCAATGTTTCTTCATCTAAATTCACAAACTTTTCAATTCCTTTTTTTAATTCTTCCAAGTTTTCAGACTCAACATTTATCCCACAATTATAATCTACAATATAATTATTAGGAGCATTAATTGCATAGATAATAGGTTTTGCACCCAAATACTATCTTCGTATTTGGAGTATTTTTCCATCAATTCTTTCTTGTAAATTCCACCACCAATGAACACTGCTACCACATCATCATTATCAATACAAGCTTTTGCCAAATTATCTAAACAATAAGATTTTGTGTGACTTCCGAAAAAGCATATAACTTTCTTGCCCTCACTGTGGATTTTGTCGAAAATCTTCACATAATCTTCTGGAATTTTATCGTAATTTTCCCATTCAGATTCTACGATACCATTTGGAACGTGGAAGAATTTTTCGGCTTTCATTCCATGCTTAATCAAATAATCTTTTGCCGCAGGAAGCAATGAACACACATAATCTGAGTTTTTGCAGAAAGAATTCTCTCCTATTTGCATCATCACTACAAAAGGATGGTATGTGGGCATATTTCCTACTTCTATCAATGTTATTGGCCACATATCGTGAATCTCATGTACCAATTTGATATCTTTTTTTATTTTTTTCATTTTTTGACCAGCAAAAGTATCCAATGGATAAGTCGAAGAAGTAATTACCACATCAGGATTTTCATTTTCAACAATATCTCTAGCGTTTTTTCTTAATGTTGATACAAATCTGAACATACTCATGGCTCTTTTTACACCATTTCCATCGTATTCTCCAGTTTTAATCCACATATATTTTATCCCATCAATAATTTCTGTTTGAAAATTTTCTGAAACTTTAGGATTTTTTCTTCTCAAGTGAGAATAATCACCTGCGATTATCGTCACATTGTGACCCATTTTAACCCATTCACTAGCCAAATAATAAGTTCTAAACTCCATTCCCATTTCAGGAGAACCTGCATAATGGTTAATATATAAAATATTCATTAATTTTCCTCTTATTTATTCAAATAATTTTCGATGCATTCGATAATTTTTCTGCTAGAATGACCATCACCAAAAGGATAATCGTAGTTTTCGAAATCAACTTTTTCGTTTAATAATTTCAAAATCTCTTCCTTGTTTGGTTTAGATAATTGATTTCTCTTTTCAGTCATAGTTTCTGGCCATACAATATGATCAAAAATAGTCACACATTGTTTTCTTGCAAAATACGCTTCTCTTTGCAATCCGCCTGAATCAGTCACAATTTTCTTTGCGTGATTAACCAAATACACACTCATCATGTATCCAACTGGTTTGCAGAAAATAATATTTGTATAGTGGTGCTTTTCAGAAAGTTCTTGGACCATTTTTTGATTTCTAGGATGCACCGGATATATGCATTTTTCATCCAATTCTTCCATAGCAGCAAGTATTTCTGACAAAGGCTTAATTGATGCAGTATTCTCTGCTCTGTGACAAGTTAAATAATAAAAGTTTTCTGGAAGATTTACTTCTTCTCCATTCAAATCAATTATTTTTTCAGGAATTTTATCGCAAACTTTCTTAGAATATTCCAAGAAAGCATCATACATTGGATCGCCAACCAAAGTTGCTCGATCTTCCAAGCCTTCTTTTTTCAAAAATCCAAGCGCCGATTCAGTACAACAGCATAAAACTTTAGAAGAATGATCAGTCATAATTCTGTTCACTTCTTCTGGATTATCAAGTGTACCCAATCTATTACCAGCCTCTACATGACAAATCGGAATATGAAGCTTAACAGCTGCCAATGCTCCTGCCAATGTTGAATTGGTGTCTCCGTATAATAAAACCATATCTGGTTGTTCTTTTATCAATATTTTTTCGATTTCCATCAACATTTTACCAGTCATTTCGCCGTGAGTTCCCCCAGAAATCCCCAAGTTATAATCTGGATAAGGAATATTCATTTCCTCAAAGAAAACTTCAGACATATTATAGTCAAAATGTTGACCAGTATGTATCATTACTTCATCAAAATTTTTTCTTAATTCTTTGGACACCATAGCCGCTTTTATAAATTGTGGTCTAGCTCCAACTACTGTAACAATTTTCAATTTTTTCTCCTATTTTTATTTTTATATTTATTATTACAAAATCTTTAAATTCAATCATTTAATCTGTTTCTAACAACTAATTATATCACATGTAATTTGTGAATTTCAATTGAGAAAATATAAGAAAATTCAACAATCAAAAAGCCTCATTTAAAAAATAAATGAAGCTTTCTTTGATTAGATTATAAAATTTTTTAATTATTTTTTGCTTGTTCTTTTCTAGCAATTGATGGTAATATTAGTCCCAATCCCAACAATACGACTGGAGTCAAAATGTTTAGAATTAATTTGAAATTCCATTGACTTGTGAATGGTTCTCCTTCTTTTGGAATCATACCTAATATACATGCAAAAGCTGTAAACGCGAAACACCAACCAGAAATAATTTTTCCAAATGATTTTGATTTTGTGAACTTGTATTCTACGCCTTGTTTTTCATTTAGATAGTGTTTTAATGCAAAATATGCCGCGAATACCCACATGTAACGCATTGGCATTACTATTGAGTTCAAATCCAATAACCAGTTGTACAATTCGTTTGAGTTTCCAATTCCCAAAGCTGGAATAATAATCAATATACTAACCAAAATTGTAGTTAGTTTGTATCCACCAACTGGAACTTTTTTGTCGTTGATTTTTCTCAAGAAATTTGGAACGTATTTTGCATCTGCTTCACTTAATAAAAGTTTAAGTGGTGCATCAATACTCATAACCAAAGCTGCTGCTTGTCCAGCGAAATTTGTCAACGCATAGATAATAACAAGTGATGGACCTATTCCATAATATTGTCCCAATTTTTCAAACGCGTAATATGCACCGTTCATTTTTAAGTCGTTTGCAACATTTGTTGTATCGAACATCATTCCCATTGCAACTGAACCCAAAATCGCAGATACTGTTACCATTAAAGCCATTATTATCATAGCTTTAGGGAAGTTCTTACCAGCATCTTGTGTATCATTTACATAAGGTGAGATTTTTTCACAACCACCTACGGCAAATACTAGCATGGATATTGTGGTTAAATAATGCAAATTAAAGTTAGGCAGATACGTTTTGATACTCGTCATATTTGGAGATGCAACTTCTACTCCTCTTAAAGCTGGAGCTGCCAACATTAATAAAATAAATAAAATACCCATCACAAAACTTGCAGTACCAGCGATTGATCCTAAAACTTTTATAGATTTAATACCATTTGCAGCTAAAAGCACGAATAACAAAAATATTATTAGTACTAATGTTTGTAGTACAATTGGATTTAAAGATTTTACCATTTTAGGATTTCTAAAAATCGCCCATGAACCTGCAACCATTAAGTTTTGTGGTTTTTGTGCTAAATATGGGATATGTACTACCCAATAAGTCCAGCCGGACAAATAAGCTAGTAATGGTCCCATAGTTTGTTTTATCCAATAGCTAAGTCCTGATTGTCCTTCTTTAAAAGTCGAACCAAGTTCTCCAACCATTAATGAATATGGTATAAAATACAAAGCCATTATGAATATCCAGCTTGTAATAACTGCTAAACCTTGGTTAGCATAGTTATTAACAACATTTCCGAAACCCCATACAACTGTGAATCCCATCCAAATCAGATTGGTCACTGTAAGCGATTTCTTCTTTTGTTCATCAATTAAAACATCGTTTTTCATATTTCCCTCCTAAATAGATTATAACAAAATTTATCTTCATTTGAAACATTTTGCAATAAAAATAGCCCCCAGATTTACTGGAAGCCATTGTTATTTTATTTTGAATAATTTTCTATAATTTTTAAAACCAAATCCGATGCTTTTTTCATTTGATCGACAGATAATAACTCGTGCTTTCCGTGGAAGGCATATCCACCAGTGAAAATATTCGGACAAGGAAGTCCTTTGTATGATAATTGTGCTCCATCAGTACCACCTCTGATTGGTTGAACTAATGGTTTGATTCCCAAATCTTCCATTGATTTGTAAGCCAAATCCACAATTTCCATTACAGGTTCTATTTTTTCTTTCATGTTGTAGTAGCTATCTTTCATATTTAATTCGATAGCATTGTTGTATTTCACATTCAAGAATTCAACTAATTTTTCCAAATAAGATTTCTTTTCTTCGAATTTTTTCTTGTCGTGATCTCTGATTATGAATTTCATAACAGTATTTTCAACAGTTCCTTCGAATGATGTCAACAAGTAAAATCCTTCATAATGTTCAGTATATTCTGGTCTTTGTGCTACTGGAAGTTCATTGAATAATTCCATACCGATTAATTGCGAATTAATCATTGTATTTTTTGCACTACCAGGGTGAACATTTTTACCATGAATAGTTATAGTTGCACCTGCCGCATTAAAGTTTTCGTATTCTAATTCTCCAATTGGACCACCGTCTACTGTATACGCAAAGTCTGCTCCGAATTTTTCTACATCGAACAAATCAGCTCCTCTGCCTATTTCTTCATCTGGAGTAAATCCAATCTTGATTGTCGGATGTTTAATATCTTTGTTTTCACATAATTTATTAACAACATCCATTATAATCGCGATACCTGATTTATCGTCAGCACCCAAAAGAGTAGTTCCATCTGTGTGAATTAAAGTTTGTCCTTCCAAATCTTTTAAAAACGGAAAATCTTCAACAGTCGTTGTTACAGTATCGGATAATTTAATGTCTCCACCTTTGTATTCTAAGATTTGTGGTTTGACATTTTCACCTGACATATCAGGAGCAGTGTCCATGTGAGAAATGAATCCAATAGCCTTTGATTCTCTATCCAAGTTTGATTCTAATGATGCATACACATATCCATTTTCATCCATATGTGCATTGTCAATTCCCATTTCTTTTAGTTGTTTAACTAAAAGATTGCCCAAATCTTTTTGTCTAGCTGTTGATGGACAAGTTTCGCTTGATTCATCACTTGTAGTGTAAATTTTTGCGTATTCAATAAATCTATCAACTATATCTATCATTGTTTTCTCCTATTTTATAACTTTCTTTTCTTCCCAAGATTTTTTAACTGCATTTGCAACATTTTTTGCTACATCTTTGTTGAATGCTTCTGGTAAAATTCTATCTTCTACTGGTTGTTCAACCATGTGAGCAATTGCATACGCTGCTGATAATTTCATATCGTCAGTAATTCTGTCTGCTTTTGCATCTAATGCGCCTCTGAATATTCCAGGGAATACCAATACGTTGTTAACTTGGTTAGGATAATCACTTCTACCTGTTCCAACTACTCTTGCACCAGCTTCTTTTGCTTCGTCAGGATAGATTTCTGGAACTGGGTTAGCCATTGCTAAAACAATAGCATCGTGATTCATTGAAGCTACCATTTCTTTTGTTAAGATTCCAGGAGCAGAAACTCCGATGAAAATATCTGCATTTTCCATAGCAGTTTTCAAATCTCCTTTTACTTTATTAGGATTAGTTATTCTAGCGATTTCTCTTCTAGCTTCGTCAAGTTTTTCATCATCTGGATCGATAATTCCACGGCTATTTAAGATTAAATTATTTTTAGCACCTGCTAATGTTAACAAGTTAGAAATTGCAATACCTGCTGCACCTGCACCACTGATTACGATTTTGACATCAGAAATATCTTTCTTAACTATTCTCAACGCATTGATAACTGCAGATAATACAATAACAGCAGTACCGTGTTGGTCATCGTGGAATACTGGAATATCTAATTCTTCAATTAATCTTTTTTCAATTTCGAAACATCTTGGAGCCGCAATATCTTCAAGGTTAATTCCACCGAATGAAGGAGAAATTGCTTTTACAGTGCTGATTATTTCTTCAGTGTCTTGAGTATTCAAGCAAATTGGGAATGCATCAACATTACCAAATTCTTTAAATAAAACTGATTTACCTTCCATAACTGGCATACCAGCAATTCCGCCAATATTTCCCAAACCTAAAACTGCAGAACCATCAGTTACAACTGCAACCATATTTCCTTTATTTGTATATTTATATGCTAATGAATTGTCTTCGTGAATTTTCTTACAAGGTTCAGCAACACCAGGAGTGTAAGCCAACGCCAAATCCATAGCGTCATTAACTTTTACTTTAGATACTACTTCTAATTTTCCTTGATTTTTTTCGTGAAGTTCAAGAGCTTTTTGTTTAATTTCTTCAATATTCATTTTTTCACCTCATAAATTTTCATATAACTTTCAACAAAATGTTGAATTACATTATTACAATATAATTTTAACACTAAAACCCAACTATTCCAAACAAAAAGAGGTATTAATTAAAATACCTCAATTAATTTAGAAAAAAATTGGAACCAAAACAGATGCCAATAAAATTATTAGCGCCCCTCCCAAACGAGAAGATATTTGTGCAAATGGCATAAGTTCCATTCTATCTGCAGCTGTAAGCACAGCAACATCACCAGTACCTCCCATGTTAGCCATGCATAATCCTGCTGTAATAGCTGTTTCAATTGGATAGAATCCTACGAAATATCCTACGATACCTGCTCCAAGTATAGCTCCTATGATAACCGCAAGAACAAGAATTACATAACTTGGTGTGAATGCTTCGAAAATTTGTCCCAAATTAGTATAAGCCATACCTATACCAAGCATAAGTGCTGAAGTAAAGTTTTTGGCAACGAAATTGTACCAACCTTCAGCAACATGTTCGATTTTTTCAGGAACAATTCCTGCTGCTTTAACGATAACTACAGAAATAATCATCCAAGCATAAGAGTGGATTTTGATACCGATTTTTCCGAACAAAAATGCTAATATTGCACCAAATGTGAAAAATGCTGTAGCAATTACAATACCTGCGCCATAATCTTTAACATCTTCAAGAACGATATTTTCTTTCTTTTCAGCTTTCAAACTATCATCGTTGCTTCTAACTAATTGACCATTACCAGTTAAGTTTGGTTTTACTTTTCCTAGTCTGTTCAACAAACCACCTGCAACTATTGCTGTAGCATTACCTAAAGCAACCGCTGGAACAAGTTTACTCAAAATAGTTTCGGATGGAATATTCAACGCTGATTCGAAAACTTTTGATATAGGTACAGCACCTGCTCCCATTCCACCACCCATAATTGGGATACCGATGTAAGCAATAGATTCACCTACACTCTTTCCGAACAACAAACCTACACCACCTACTAAAAGTAATGCCATAATTACAGAACCCAAGATACATGGTAAATATCTAATAGCCGCTTTAATAAGCAACTTTCTATTCATACCAAGAATTGATCCTGTGATTAAAGCTGCGATGTAGAAATCAAGGAATCCTCCTTTAGTCATAAAAGTATTTATACTTTTGATAGAATCAGCTGGTAACCATTTATAATAAGTTATAGCAGCTCCCAAAAATATAGATACAATAGCTCCACCGCCCAAATATGTTTTAATAATTGGTGTGTGATTTCCGATAAGGTTTAATAATTCGCCAAATACAATCAAAAATAAAAATGCCCCAACCATACCTTTTGGTAGAACATCAAATATAAAAGATACTATAATAACTACGCATGCAATTATAAAATACGGAATTTTTAAACCTGCAATCTTTTTATCCATAACTTTCCCCCTTTTTTCAAATTTTTACATTTTATATTATCTCATTTAAAATACAAAAAAGCAAACTAAATCAGATTAATCAAAAGTATTAAAGTAAATAAATACAAAATCGTTGTACTCACAACATAATAACCTGCCAATGAATCATCTTGACGATATCTCTTTGCGAAAACATAAGTATTAACAGCCGTAGGAGCACCAAATAAAATCAATGCAACAACCTTTTGAATTTCAGACAAACCGAAAATTTTTCCAATAAATAATCCTGTCAAAGGAAGAACCAAAAGTTTTACAATGGAAACCTTCATAATTGATTTAATTTCTTTGAAATCTATTCTAAAATTCAAACCGTATCCCATAGTCACCAAAGCCAAGTTTCCTGCAATATCTCCCAAACTTCTCAAAGGAGTTTCCAAGAAAAACAAATTAACCTTAGTTACATATAAAAAAATTCCTACGAAAAGCCCAATCATCAAAGGTGTCTTCACTACATTTATGAACAACTTTTTCTTAGAATTATTTTCTCCAACCAAACCTTCGTAAAGGCTTACAGTGTAGAAATTATAGAAAAACTGACTAATTCCTGTGATAGCTCCAGCCATGACAATCCCTTCATCCCCAAACAAAACACTCAATATTGGAAACGACATTATAATGAAATTGCCTCTACTCATTGCATTTGCCTCCAGTACCACATAAGATTTATCTTTGTTGGTAATTTTCGACAAAAAATAAGTAAGAAAAATGTGAAATACAAACATAACATTCAAATAAACAAAATATTTTACACTGAGATTTTGTCCAAAATCAACCTTATAAAAACTCATCATTATTTTAAGTGGAAACAACACATTAAAAATCAGCTTGTTAAGTCCTGTCATTGTAGTCTCATCTACAATCTTGAATTTTCTCAGCAAAAACCCAATAAAAATTAAACAGAACAAATTGATTATCGTTAAGTACAACTGCGTATAATTTATCAAAAAATCACCTTTTTCACATAAAAATATAGGTAAATGAAACCACTTACCTATACAACAATACTATTTATTTATCAAAAAATCAAATTATTTTGTGTACAATTCAATGTATCTGTCCTCTGTAGTATAATCTGATTTTTCAATCGAATCGATGATTAAACCATCAGCCATAAATTTCTTCAAAGAATCGTCCAAATCATTCTTAGCCACAATATTGACGACCCTTTGGTTTTCACTATCCGATGTTACAACCTTGTACTGTTCCTTTGAAATCTCAGACAAATTCTCAAACGCTATTTTTTTATCCACCAGAAACATTACATCGTCTGTTAACTTGTCCACCTCTGACAAAGTATGAGATGACAATACAACTATATTGCCATCATCTTTCAATTTCAGAAGATAATTTCTAAGCAAAATAACGCTAGTAGGATCCAATCCCGTTACAGGCTCATCCATAATGTAGATATCATAATCCCCCATGAAAAAATACGTCAACAAAGTTTTTTGTTTTTGACCCAGAGAATAAGTGCTAACTTTCCTCTTCATAAAATTATGAACCTTAAAAATATTCAACACTTCTTCAAACTTTTCATCAGAAACATGACGTGAGTTCTTTGCGAAAATAAAATGATCTAACCCTGTCAAGTTATCATACAACATATCCAAGCTTCTTGCATAAGATAAATACTTGAAAATCTCCGGATTTTTATTATCTATATCATTAACCTTAATCTCACCTGAATCGTACTTCGTCAAATCAGAAATTATATCCATAAGAGTTGTCTTGCCAATACCATTTGGTCCAACTAACGCGTAAATCCCAGGCTTATCTAATTTCAAATTCAAATCCTTTAACACTTCGTTTTCACTGTAAGATTTGTTCAGACCTTTAATCTCAAGCATTAATATCCCCCTTCATCCTTTTCATTGATATCAAATTAAACACTACAATATAAAATACAATCATTATCACATTATATATCGGATTAGAAAAACTTAACTCATTCAAATAATTGTATCCGCCTTTCAAAATCATCAAACTATCCAACGAACTAAATGGATTTAATAGGAAAAACTTACCCAAAGTTCCAAAATAGCTAATAATTATTCCCAAAATAATCAAGAAAGTTGTAGCAATTATATTCACAGTTTCATTCTTGATGAATGTGGTCATCATATTTGAAAAACTAACCACAAGTAAAATTATCAAAATATTTATCAAAATCATTGGCAAAATGAAACCACTGGATGCCCTGAACACACCCTCTACCACACCGTTATAACTGTAATCGTAGCAGAACACTGGATACAACTTCTCACCAAGTCCACCGTTAAATAATCCAATTATCATACTAATTGCCAAAATCACAATATACATTCCGGCAGATAATACAAACGAATTAATCTGCTTTGATCTCCAGACATCTTTTTTCCATTCATTCACAAAAGCCAACTTCAAAGTTCCATTGGACCTTTCCTTTTTAAACTCAAGAGTAAACATCAAGCAAATAATCAACGTAAAGGCTGGAATAATCCCATTTTCATACATAGATATAACATTTCCTATAAGTCCTCTTTGTTCAGTAGGATCATGTTGTTTTGTTTTATACAAGCTTAGCTTTTTATTAGATAATAAACTTTGTTCAATCTCATTGCTAACAAGTTCATAACTTGAATCGGGCTTTAAATTGTTGTCAATAAAATAATTCACCCTGTTCTCATTAGTTCGAGAAGTACTGGGATCTATTCCTTCTACATCAAATCGCAATTTAGAATTCAGGTAAACTAACATATTATTGAAATATTCTGCTGGATCATTTGCTCTGTTAACATAAGATTTTTTGAAATTTTCCAAATTAATTAGTGTTTGCTTGAATCCTTTGTCTTTTGGATTGTTGTTCACATTAATCTGTGCAGCTTCAATATCAATATCGATAGTTTGCAAATCATCCCTTGATTTTATGTTTTTGTATTTTATCGTATTGAAGCAGAATAACACAACTACCACCACAGTTAGTACCCCAAAATACTTATATAATTTGCTTCTCATGATTTTTGCAAAATCCAATTGCAAGATATTTTTGATATCGATTTTGGAGTATGTTTTAGAAAAATTATAATAAATAAGCTTGTATCTGTTATTGTTAACTAGTATTAAACATATAATCAATAATGCTAATACAATTGGAACAGCTATTGAAACATTACCAAGATTATGAAAACTATTTAAACTAAACGATAGATTATATCTTCTTGAAATCAAAGAAATTATCCAGTAAATCGATAAAACTACAATAATTGATAGATTTTGTTTCATGTATCTTCTGAAAATCTCATACAAAATCATCGCAATGCTGTAAATTAAAAACCCCGTACCGAAGTATTTTAAAGCAAGTATCACTGAGTTTACATTCATAGTCATAGGCGAATCGGTCTTTAGGTTTGTTACAGTTTTCAATATCATATCGTTCGCGCTTCCCATTGGAAATCCATTGACCATAGAGTAAATAATATTGCCCACAATCATGGATAAGATTACAACCACAAAGAATACGACATACTTTACAAGCCTTGCATATACTAATTTTTTGGAACTAACAGAAATAGTGTCTAATTTTAGACTTTTAAAATTCATCTCATTAGCAAATACAGCTATCAGAAAAACCACGCACAAGAAAATATCATTCATGACATTTTCCATTAGGAATCCAAAAGATTTGAAAAAACTAAAATTATTGGTTGTAGTGTAGAACCCGTATCTGTTAATTTCATCACGAATCAAATTAAAATAAGGATCCAATTCGCTAAACATTTCATCACTAGACAACTTGTTCAAGTTGTTTTGTTGTTTGAATGATTTTATCTCATCATATTGGCTCAATAATTCATTGTAGAAATTATGCTCTGTCTTTGAAGAATACTTTGCAGCTTTTGTCTCTTCCATCAACATACTCACATCGTATTCCAAAGGTTTTATGTATTGCAAAGAATTAAAATTCATCTTGCTAAAATCCAAATATTTCTGCTGTTCCTCTTTGTTATCAGAAGATTTTGAGAATGCAAAAGACTCCATCATTGTATTTTCAAAATTGTCCCTAGTTTTAATAAAATATTTATAGTCTTGATCAGTATATTCATATTTTATGCTGTTTAATGTTACATAAGAATATACACAAAAAATAATAACTACAACTGGAAATATTAATGACTTATAGAGTTTTTTCAGTTCAAACATAGTGTCTCCTTTCATTGAATTTCAAAAATATTATTTGTTAATTTCCCCTGAATAATACCAAGTCTCAGTATTGTTGGTCACATCTATAGTTATTAATCTCTGTCTATAAAGTTTCCCACTGTAACCGTCATTATATACATCTTCATACTTAAAATTTACAGGTGATTTTCCCCTCACAAAAGTAAAATTCTCACCGTATTCATTCTCTTCAACATTTTCTAATTCATAATAACTTGCCGAACTAACAGCCGATGAAACGTTTGCATTTATTGTACAAACCACTATCATACATGCAATCATAACGATAAATAAAAATTTTTTCATTTTTAAGTCCCCTTTCGTATTTTTCTTATTTAGTTAATACCCTATTTTTTTATTTTTTAATCTTTTTTATTAAAATATTAGTCGTTTTTTTTTTTTTTTATATTTTATAGATATTTTTTTCAAATAAAAAAAGCCCTCACCTAAGTGAGAGCTAATTAATCTTAGTATTTAACTATGCGATAATTTTAGAAACAACGCCTGCTCCTACTGTTCTACCGCCTTCTCTGATGGCAAATCTTAATCCTTCTTCGATTGCGATTGGAGTGATCAAT
>QWCJ01000020.1_pt1 | contig 98237 bp, 90 predicted proteins | sample 1972501 | NCBI WGS metagenome assembly QWCJ01 (sample SAMN09866711, study PRJNA288562) | Human vaginal metagenome isolate term2_vaginal, whole genome shotgun... | isolation source: vagina | host: Homo sapiens | place: USA: California
GCAAAGTCATCAGCGGTATACACTGATGAGAGGAGACCGTGCATCAGTATGCCGAAGTCAGTCTTCTCATCCGCATACTTATCTCGTACCTTCAGGTCTTTAAGGTCGACGATGCTGACGAGGCTGTCGAGGGTTACCTGACCACAGCTCGTCGAGGTCGACTCCTCCTTATGTCTCCGTGGCTTCTCCTCTACGTTGCTTCGCCACACCGATATGCCCTGCTGCTCCTCTGTGATAAGATCACCCTTGAGGTTGTCTAAGACAGCCATACGATCCAGGATGATATCATTTATCCTGGTTGTCGTGCTTTTTTGAGGCTTTGGCTCAGTGAAGACATAGAGCTCGCTCTTGGCCCTCGTGAAGGCAACATACAGGAGATTGAGCTCCTCCATATAGAGTGCCTCTCTCTCTGCCTCATAGATAGGTGCCAGGTCACTCGCCAGCCCTCGCTTCTTATCATTTAGATCAATCAGGTAGATGCCCGACTTCACCACTGAGGACAGCTCAGGATAGTCCTTATCAGGGATCCGGATCAGGCGGAGATCCCTCTTGTTTTCATTCAGTTTGTAGATGTCCCAGTTGGCGAATGGGAGTATGACGACGGGGAACTCGAGCCCCTTTGCTTCGTGTATCGTCAGGACATTGATGCGATCCAGCTCGCCGTTTCCCATATCGATCTTAGCCTTCTTTATGTTCTGCTCCAGCCAGTCGTCAAACTGCCGGATCGTCAGATCCGGACTTCGCCTGCTGTAGGTGTATGCCAGGTCGATGAAGGAATTGACATAGAGCTTTTCCTCGACAGGCAGCTCTCCGAGGAGATTAATGGCTCTGAGGAGGAACTCATACACCGACAGACCGGTGGTGGAGAGCTTCATAAGGCTATCGTAGAGCTGCTCTGCTCTCTCCGTATCGCCCTCAGGCTTACTACTCTGTACATAGGACTGGATCATCAGTCTCAGTAGATTCTCGCTCTGAGGAGAGGCGGTCGAGAGTGCCCTGATCAGGGTCCTGAGGAGACGGACTATGACAGAGCTTGTCAGGCTGAGAGCGCCCTTGCTTACAAAGGCATACTTACTTGCCAGATCTTTCTCCACAGCAGCCCACTCGGTAAGCCACGAGGCGACTTCTTCGCACTGGTCGTTTTTACGCGAGAGGATCGCGATGTCCCCCGGCTTATATCCGCGGGCGAAGAGATCCACAAGGTGGTTGTGGAGGTAAGTCTTTACATCAGGTATGCTCTCATCCTTTTTATTATCTGGTAGGACGGAGACCTCAATGTACCCGGCGCGGGAGGCTTTCTTATGATCGGGGACTTCTTGCTTCACATTATCCCTCTCATATACCATCTTGTGGAGCCTGGTCAGGTCGGTATCGTAGTCCTCTGTGTAGTAGCCATTGTAATTATAGATGTCTGCAAAGAACTCGTTATTAAAGGTGATGATCCTCTCGTCGCTCCGCCAGTTTGTGGGCAGATTGATGACCTGATCGGTTTCGCCAGATCCTTTTTTGATCCCATCCACCAGCTTGATGAAGTTGCTACTCTCTGCCCCGCGGAAGGCATAGATGCTCTGCTTGGCATCACCGACGACGAAGTTCTCGTGTCCACTGCTTCGAGCTTCATAGATGAGTGGCTCAAAGTTGGACCACTGCAGCTTGGCCGTGTCCTGAAACTCGTCAATCACGTAGTGGTGCAGTCGCACGCCCACACGGTCGTAGACAAAGGGGGTGTCGTCTCCGTCTATGATCTGATCAAGGAGCTGATTTACCCTGGGGATGAGGAGCAGGTGATTCTGATGCTCATACTCCTCGATCGACTTGGCGATCTCTGCCAGTATGGGGATATAGTCCAAGTAGTCCAGTAGCAGTCGGGCGGCTAGGTACTCCTTGACCTCTTTATCATCCGGGAAGCAATTAAGAACGTCACCTATTAGCTTAGAGATTTCTTTTGTTCTTTCTTCCGTTTTCTCATTGACCTTCCATTCCTTGATTAAGCTCTTGGAGATTCGCACTTTTGGATCGGTGCTGCAGAAGGCTTTAATGAGTTCATCAATAGAGATCAAGCTCTTGACTTTTGTTACTAGCTTGTTTGGTCTAAGCTCTGTTAGCCTCTGTCCAAATCCTACAGCTTTACTCAGCTTGCTCTCGTACTTGTCGACTACCCCCTTGAGGTATTGTTGGTTTTGACTTACGAGCTGTTGTGCTTTTTGGCTTAGGAGGTCGGACTTGATCTGCTCCCACTCATTGCCATTGATGAGGTGCTTAGCGATGTCAGCGATTTCCTTGAAGGGGTCCACCTGTTCGTCCGTGCCGATAGACTCGGTCTGGAGTCTTCTGACCACTTCCGAGATGTTGCTGTAGGTATTAGCATCCATCTCGAGCTTTAGGTTATCGATGGCAAGGCTGATCGCCTCCTCGACATTCAGCTCGATCTGGTACGACCCGGAGAAACTCTGACCGGTGATCTCGCGGCGCAGGCCCCGCAACACCTCTTGGAAGAAGGAGTCGATGGTCCGGACATTGAAGTGGCTGTAGTCCTCAAGGATCTGCTTTACGGCGTGCTTGCTAAGGCGTGGCAGGTCGGTACTCAGCTCCTTCACTGTCTTGCCGACCAGACCGCTCAGCTCCTTGATGACATCCTTGGAGATCCCCGTGATCTCATCCCCAGGCTCTACCTTGCTCAGGCGGATCAGCTCGCGGAGGATCCTCTGCTTGAGCTCCAGTGTCGCTTTCTTCGTAAAGGTGACGCCCAGGATACCCTGGAAACCGAAGTTGTATGTTTTCTCCTTCGACTCGGTTGCTTTACTGTCCTCTGAGAGGTCTGAGGGTGGGGTGTCTGAGTGTGGGGCGTAGTGATTAAGAAAAAGGAGCAGCAGGAATTCCTTGACCAAGCTGTACGTCTTGCCACTTCCTGCTGAGGCAGAGTAGACCGTGAGTGTCTTCCTATTCATTACTTACCTGTAGTCTGCTTATATCCCATCTCTCTCAAGAGAGAGGCTACTCTCTCGACCACCTCGCCCTGGAGGATCACCTCTCCCTCCTTGACACTCCCCCCGATGCCACACTTTGCCTTTAGCTCCTTGCTCAGCTCCTCCAGGTCGGATGATCGCCCGACAAACCCGGTGATCAGTGTCACCGTCTTTCCCTTGCGTCCCTTCCGCTCCATATGGACGTGGAGCCGCTGCTCACCGGGGGAGAGCGTCTCCTCCTCACTGCCGAGGGTGATCCCCTCGAGGAGTGAGGCCATGGTCTCCTTGCCGGTCGAGTAGACCAGACCGCCTTCGCCCTTACTCCTTGACATCGCTCCGATCCTTAGGCGTGAGTATGTCTCGATAGCTCTTGCGATCCCCGAGGACTCGCACGGCTTCCTTAAGTGATGGATCTGTCTCCATCATCACCGCATAGTACCCTTGGGATCCAAAGAAATGCATCGCCATCTCCCCTCTCAGCAGGTCAAGTACCAGCTGCTTGTGTGGGGCAATGTCTCTGCGGAGCGAGGGGGTGAGCTTAGCCCGCAAAGCATCAAACTCTGCCTTACTCCCCTCGGCATAGCCCTCGTAGTCGGCCAGCTCTCTCAGCTGGTCAAGTGCCTTGGCACTCATCTCACCATATCGGAAGTCCCCCGCCTCGAGGGTGTCTAAGAGTGCCTCATACTCAGCATCGCTGATCACGATGTCGCGGTAGCTCGATGGTGTCGGACGACCGGAGACTAAGTGTCCGGCGTACCTGAAGAGCGCGCCCTTACGTGACATGGAGAGGATCGGCTCAGTCAGTATCTCGTCCTCGATCTTGATATCCGGGCGGATGCCACCTCCATCCCTCACGATGCGACCGGCAGCGGTGCGGAAGGTCTTGGTGAGGCTGTCCGGTACGGCAGCCACCGAGCCGTCGGGATTTCGGTGGCTGTAGTCCAGCTGCTGGATGCACCTCCCACTCGGGATGTAGTATCGCGCTACCGTCACCTTGAGGATGCCATTGTATGGGGTGGGGCGTGTCGACTGCACGAGGCCCTTCCCGAAGCTCTTACTCCCTATCAGGACCGCTCTGTCCAGGTCTTGCAATGACCCGGCAACGATCTCACTCGCGGAGGCAGAGGAGCCGTTGATCAGCACCGTCAGGGGGAGGTCAAGGCTTATCGGATCTGTGGTCGTGCGATACTCCTGACCGGACTGCGGTAGCCTCCCCTTGGTCTCCATGACCTTAGTCCCCTTGGGGACAAACATCCCCACGATATCTATCGCTCCATCCAGCACACCACCGGTATTTCCCCTGAGGTCCAGCACCAGCCCCTTGAGCTTGCCCGAGCTGCTCAGTCGCTCGTAGGCGCGCCGCACGTCAGCCGCACTCTTGTCGGTAAAGGAGCTGAGCCGGATATATCCGATGCGATCGCCATAGATGGCGCTGTAGACCACCTGATCCACCACCACATTGGCGCGCGAGAGGGTCTTCTCTACCGGCTTCGTCGCGCCGACAGGTAGGATGCTCACCCTCACATCGGTCCCTACGGGACCCTTCAGCTTATCACTGATCATAGAGGCGGTGCCGGGCACCACGCTCTTCCCGTCGATCTCGAGGAAAGCGTCTCCGCTCCGGAGACCCGCCTTGGCTGCCGGAGAGCCCGGCATAGGCTCTCGCACGTAGACCACCGAGTCCACCTGCAGGATGTAGGCACCGATGCCGCCATACTCCCCTGTGGTCATGAAGGCGAAGTCAGCCCGGTCTGACTCGGGGAAAAAGTTGGTGTAGGGGTCCAGCTGAGAGAGCGTCATATTCAGTCCCTGAGCGGACACCTTCTCCATATCGAAGGTGTCCACATAGAGTGTCGAGACATTACCGAGGACGCTCCTATATATATCAATCGCTCTGGAGGTGGCGAGCTGAGGATCTGTAGGGGTCTTGTCGCTCTGGGCGACAGCAGAGAGGCAAAGCCCGGAGAGCAAGCCTGCAGTAAGTAGGGATAATATTTTATTCATCTGAGGTAACACGACTTGGTGTCATGGTCATATAGGATAGATACAAAGTTCCACTTTTTCCCCCACCTTCCCAAACAAAAGCTCACCTAATACCGGTAAAAGAATTCTCTAATATCGGTATTAGAGTTCACTAATATCGGTATTAGAGAATTCTTTTACCGGTATTAGAAGTACCGTATTTTCCGGGGCTGATTGTCAGCCTATTGTAAGGATGCCCATAGGGCTTCATAAGGAGGCCGGAGGGGTGGAGGGACTTCCAGGGATATGTGGGTCAAGCATAGGGGCTTGAGTGCCCTCCCTGAGTGATTTCGTACGCTGGGACCTGCTCGGTCACTCCCCGCAGATGGTCGCAATACCGACATGGGAGTGGCGCTTGTACTTATCCGTGCCACTGCACAGGTGACGTAAGAGGCCTTTGCATAATACCCCATCTGCAGCGTCACTTTCGAGATTCGGGCTTGGTCAAGTGCGTAAGCACACTCCCTTCGCCCTCACTCTCAGTTCCTTGCATCTGGTATATTCTGCAAAGTCCCTGCCGAAAAAGCGGTGCTTTTTCGGCGAAAGACCATTTTGCAAAGGTCTTGTAAGGGGCAAAAAAAGAGATCGAGGCTCCCTCGTCCCTTCCGGACAAGAGAGCCTCGATCTCTTACGCTTATGCTTGCTTAGAGCGGGTCCCCTGATCAGTCTCCGCAGGAGTCCGCCCCGAGGATGCCGGAGTCGTGGACCTGCTCGCTGCAGGAGTCCTCCTCCTCAGTCTTAGAGGAAAAGGGTGGGGGTGGGGGAGTGGATCTGCCCTCTGAGGGCGTGCTCTTAGGCTCGTCAGAGGGGTGGTCGGGTGTCTCGGTCTCGTGAGGGGTCTCCTCCTTACCCTCGCTTCCCTGCTCCTCCGCATCCCTAAGCAGCTCCTCAGCTCGGGAGTCCCATGGACGCTTGCCGAGGATCTTCTCCACATCCTCGGTGTAGATCACCTCGCGCTGGAAGAGCAGGTCTGCCATCTCGTGATGGCCCTCTTCATTCTCCTGCAGGATCTTCTTGGCGCGCTCATACTGCTCGGCGATGATGCTCCGGATCTCCTGGTCGATCAGTCGGGCAGTCTCGTCGCTGTAGGGCTTGGTAAAGTTGTACTCACCCTGGTTGTCTTGATAATTGACGTTCGGGATCTTGTCGCTCATGCCGTAATTGACCACCATCGCCTGCGCCATGCGGGTCACCTTCTCGAGGTCGTTGGAGGCACCCGTGGAGATGTGCCCTATGAAGAGCTCCTCAGCGGCACGACCACCAAGGGTCGCGCACATCTCGTCCTCAATCGCTTCTTTGGGGACGATCTGACGCTCCTCAGGCATATACCAGGCGGCTCCAAGTGCGCGCCCTCTCGGTACGATGGTTACCTTGACGAGCGGATTGGCATAGCGGAGGCGCCAGCTGATGGTGGCGTGACCCGCCTCGTGGATGCAGATCATCTTCTTCTCCGACTTGGTGATGATGGCACTCTTCTTCTCCAGTCCACCGACGACGCGGTCGACGGCGTTGGAGAAGTCGACAGCCTCCACGGCATTCTTGGACTCACGGGCGGCGATCAGTGCCGCCTCATTGCAGACGTTGGCAATGTCTGCCCCGGAGAATCCCGGCGTCTGGCGAGCCATCTTATCCGGATCCACGTCGGGCGCCAGCTTGAGCCCCTTCATGTGGACGAGGAAGATCTCCTTCCGTTCATTGAGGTCAGGCAGGTCGATGTAGATCTGTCGGTCAAAGCGGCCGGCACGCATCAGCGCCTTGTCGAGGATGTCGGCACGGTTGGTCGCCGCCATGACGATGACTCCGCTATTGGTGTCGAAGCCGTCCATCTCCGTCAGCAGCTGATTGAGGGTATTCTCCCGCTCGTCGTTACCTCCAAAGCCGGCATTCTTTCCCCTCGCCCGACCGATGGCATCGATCTCATCGATGAAGATGATGCAGGGACTTTTCTCCTTTGCCGTGCTGAAGAGATCCCGCACGCGGCTGGCCCCCACACCGACAAACATCTCGACGAAGTCTGAGCCGCTGAGGGAGAAGAATGGCACGCCCGCCTCACCGGCAACAGCCTTGGCGAGGAGTGTCTTACCGGTCCCGGGAGGCCCTACGAGGAGTACGCCCTTGGGGATCTTACCGCCGAGGTGGGTGTAGCGCTTGGGCTCCTTGAGGAAGTGGACCACCTCCATCACCTCTTGCTTGGCACCATAGAGGCCGGCAACGTTGTCAAAGGTGGTCTTCACCTTTGTCTCCGGATCAAAGAGCTGAGCCTTGGACTTGCCGACATTCATGACACCGCCACGACCGCCCATCCCAGAGAAGCCTCTCATCATCCAGATCCAGAAAACGATCAGGAGGAGGAAGGGTAGGGTCTGGAGGAGGATGGTCCATATGCTGATGCTCTGATTGACGTACGAGATCTCTGTGGAGATCGGCTTGTCGGAGCTCTTGATCCTCTGATAGATGTCGTTGAAGGCTGTCGCCCCCGGCATCTCAGACGTGACCTGGGTGGCACCGAGGAGGCGCGGGCGGGTCTGCTTGACTTGCTCGGCCGGTATGATGCCGAGGTCGACGAGACGTCCCTCCTTACCCTGGCGGAGGGTGGCATCCACTTTCCCCTTAGAGGAGTAGACGGTGATGGACTCAAAAGCATTATCCTCCATTAAGGTCTGGAAGTCAGACCACTTGACGGAGCGGGCGGAGTTATTGTCACCGAAGAAGTAGAGCCCCAGGATCACCATCATGATGATCATGAAGATCCAGCCGATATTGATATTTGGCTTGCGCTTCGGGTTGCCTCTCTGAGGCATGGCTTTATTTGGCATACGAGTGGATCATTTTGCTGTAATACATCTCAGACTTCGTCCTCCAGTCGGGTCATATCGGCATCCTCCCACATCTGCTCTATGTGGTAGAAGCTTCGGAGCTCCGGCGTGAATAGGTGGACCATCGCATCGACATAGTCCATGGCAATCCACTCACCGCTCCCCTTGTGGACGCGGATGGGACGCTCACCGGCCTGCTCCTCCACCACCTCGCGGACCGACTCCTCGAGAGTGCTGATGCCTGTGGGGCTGTTGCTCTCTGCGATGATCATATAGTCGGTGGGTCGATCATGCAGGCGGTGCAGATCGAGGATGGTGATGTCGTGTCCTTTCTTGGCCCTGAGGCCCTCTACGATACTGTGGACTAGCGCTTCCGTGCGCTCGTGTGTGGTGGTCGAAGTTGTCAAAAGTCGGGATGTATTGAAATAAAATGGTGTGACTTACTTACGGACGAGGAGGACGACGTTTTCGACATGGTGCGTCTGCGGAAACATATCCACCGGCTGCGTCACGGCGACAGTGTACTCCTCCTGAAGAGTCTGCAAATCTCGTGCCTGACTGGCGGGATTGCAACTCACGTAGACGATGCGGTCGGGGTGAGCATGCAGGATTGTCTGCAGCACATCGGGGTGCATGCCGGCTCGGGGCGGATCGGCGATGATTACATCGGGTCGCCCGTGGGACGAGACAAAGTCATCGGTTAGGATATCCTTCATGTCACCGGCGTAGAAGTCAAGGTTTGTCAGGCCATTGAAGTCCGCATTGAGCCTCGCATCCCGGATGGCCTCCTCGACGTACTCGATGCCGATCACGTGTGCGGCCTGACGAGAGACGAAGGAGGCGATGGTGCCGGTGCCGGTGTAGAGGTCGTAGACCATCTCCTTGCCGGTGAGCCCGGCCAGATCGCGCACTACGGAGTAGAGACGGTAGGCCTGGCGACTATTGGTCTGGAAGAAGGACTTGGGTCCCACCTTGAAGTGCAGCCCCTCCATCTCCTCGACGATATAGTCTCTGCCGGAGAAGGACTTCACCTCAAGCCCATCGAGGGTGTCGTTGCCCTTTGTATTGATCACATAGAGGAGGGAGGTGATCTCGGGGAATGCCTCTCTCAGCGCGCTCAGTAGGGCAGTGCGCCGCTCCTCATCCTCCTCTCCGAAAGCGATGACCAGCATCACCTCGCCCGTGGAGGAGATCCGTAGCATCATCGTCCGCATCAGCCCCACCTGCTCTCTCAGATCAAAGAAGGTGTACCCCTCATGCGTGAGGCAGTAGTGACGGATGAAGTTTCGGATCCGATTATTCAGGTCATCCATCAGGTGACACTCCCGGATGTCCAAGACCTTGTCGAAGCGTCCCGGGATGTGGAAGCCCACGCCTCGCCGCTCATCGACCGCCTCACCATCCAGCAGGTCGCGCTCCTCCTCAGTGATCCAGCGGGAGGAGGAAAAGGTAAACTCGAGCTTATTGCGGTACCCCAGCTCCCTCTCGCAGCCCAGTATGGGGCGCTGCTCCCCGATCGTCACTTTGCCGATGCGGGTCAGCTGGTCATAGACCTGCTGCTCCTTGGCCTGCAGCTGCATCTCGTAGGGCACATGCTGCCACTTGCAGCCACCACAGAGACCGAAGTGGGGGCATACCGGCTCTCTCCGCCGATCCGATGGGGTGACTAAGCGGTTGATAAGCCCCTCCGCATGGGAGTGCTTGCTCCTCGTGATGAGTAGGTCGGCCACATCTCCCGGAGCGCTGTATGGCACAAAGACCACACGCCCGTCCTCTAAGTGTCCGACGCACTTCCCCTCGGCCGCCATCTTCTCGATGGTGATGCCGGGAGCGATCACTCTCTTTTTCTCTCTTCTCTTAGCTTTCACGATGGGTTATCTCAGGGGGTAATACCTACTGTAGACCGATAGCAAGGTCTGCGGGTAAGGCAGGGGCAAATGTACGCAATTTTAGAGGAGATTGTTTTAGGGCAGAAAAAGAGGAATTTTGGAGGTATAAATGGGGATTATTGGAAAAGGAGAAATAGAAATAAAGACCTCCGTAAGCCTTTCATCTAATTGATTGATTGGTCATTAGCTACAAAACTACCGGAGACCCTTATTTCTGTTGTGCAAGCGAAATGCCTGTTTTTGCAGTGCTTGCACTTAATAAGGTGCTTTAAGCCCTGATCAAGACTGCGAAACAGCGTATTGCATATCTATATATGAAGCACCTGTTTTTGCAGTGTTGCTGTCTGATGACCACCTAACCTTTGGATAAATGTACTGTTACATCCATCAATATATGATACTCTATGAAGCCAGAAGTAACCATCAACTTTTGTGTGAGAAGTAATTTTCACACAAAGGAGAAGACTCATCCCGTTTTCATTTCGGGCCGTGTGCAAAAGACCCGTGGGTACATCGGCAGTACCGACATACAGTTACCCCCGGAGATGACGATCGTAAACAACCGCTGTAAGGGGGGCTCACCGACTCAACGCAGGCGGATCAACGCTCAGATTGATGAGCAGCTGGAGCTCCTCGCTGAGTGTGTTGATTACCTAAGAGGTAGAAATTTACTTACTCTCCCCCACCTCAAGGAACTATATCAAAAGGGAGGTGCATCCCGCCTCACATTTACAGACCTTAGCAATGACTTTCTACGTTACGAAAAGGCACGAGTGGGAGGATTGATTACCAAGCAATCGTATGGTGTGTACGCAAACGCTGGGAGAAATTTCCAAATGTTCTTAGAGAGTAAAGACCTTACGTGGCTGCCTCTTGACAAGATCACGAAAGAAACGATAGAGCAGTACATCACATACCTGTCTGTAGAAAGAGGGTTGAAGCAACAGTCTATCAACGGCCTGATAGGTGTTCTCAAAAGCTATTTCATTTATGGTGTAGATAAAGACCTTGTACGCAAGTCTCCAATGTCTCAATTCGCCTGGAAGAGAGAGCAAAGTCAGAGGGTCTTTTTGTCAAGATCAGAGATCTCAATGCTTTCTCACTGTCCTCTGACGGATCCTAAGCTCATATGTGTCCGGGACAGCTATCTCTTTGCCTGTCTCACCGGTCTGTCGTTTAGCGACCTGCGAAGTCTATCTCTGATGGAGTTAGTCACCCTATCAGACAAGACGTGGATTTACAGGTCGCGCAAGAAGACGAAACGCCCCTTTGAGGTTCCGCTATTACCACAAGCACAGGCTTTAATAGACAATTATGCTGACAAAGAACACCCAAGCCGTCCCATCTTCAGCAATTTGCCAGACAACAGCAAGAGCAATGAAGCAATCAGGCTGATTGCGAAAAAAGCGGGGATAGCGAAGCGTCTCACTTTTCATACAGCTCGGCACACCTTTGCCACCCTTGCACTATCCGAGGGAGTCTCTATGGAGAGCGTCAGCAAAATGCTTGGTCACGCCTCTATAAGTACCACAGCCATCTATGCTCGCATCACCAATACTAAGGTGGCGAGGGAAATGGAAGAGTTTGAGAAAAAATTTGCACCGCAGGAATCATGGCAATTGTAGTAGACAAGGTACTCTCCAAGAAGAAAGTTATGATCCTACTCGGGATCAGTGAGCGAGAGTTTAGGGAATTAAAGCGGACAGGCTTGCTCAAGAGTTACTGTTACGTAAGCGATATGCGCCGGAGACACTACAGACTATCCGACATCGTGGAGGAATTAGAGTGTGGTCAACTCCGTGAATACTTAGGCTGGCGGACCTACTTTGTGATCCCTCGTGTGAGGGACATGCAATCATATGTTCAGAATATCTGCGGTGAAAGAAACCATCTCTATGATAGATAAGCGACTAATACTTTCCCTGACCGATCAGGGGCTGGAGGTCTTTCGACACTATCTCCCTCCGTTTGAGCTTCGTAAAAACTTCCGCAATCCGCTTTACGATGACCACAAGGCCTCGTGCAACATCTTCTTTGATAAGCGAAACGGATGCTGGCGAATGCACGACTTCGGTGATCCTACCTATTCGGGAGATTGCTTTTGGCTGGTGAGTCGCCTCTACGGATATAATTTAAGGAGTGAATTTGTGCAGATAATGAAGCAGATCTCACACGATCTCTCATTAGGTCTCTATGATGACGATGAAGAGATCCTTCGTCAGGCACTTATTGAAATATGCAGTGAGGAGAAATCGTATTCAGAGACGGCTACTACGGCCACCGACACACCTGAGCCACGACCTTATTGTTACTCCACTTTGCCCTGGGATGGTGTTACTCTCAGATATTGGGAGGACTATGGCATCACACAGGATGTTCTGGAGAGGTATGGCGTGCTAGCGATAGACGACTTCGCGTCATACTCAAGAGAAGATCGTTTCTACACTATTCGCTGGGATGATGCTCCAATCTATGCCTACAATTTAGGCAGTGGTCTGAAACTCTATCGCCCCCGAGGAGGCGGCCTGAAGTTTATGTATGCCGGTCAAGTGCCCAAGCCCTACATCTTCGGACTGTCCCAGCTACCTGAGGAGGGAGACCTGCTGATCATTACAGGAGGAGAGAAAGATGTGCTTACGCTTGCGTCAAGAGGCTATTCTGCCATCTGCTTCAATTCGGAGACTAAGTCTGTGGGAGACGATACCATAGGTGAGTTGGCCGGTCGCTTTGCTCACATTGCTGTCCTCTATGATATGGACGAGACCGGCATCAGGAGCAGTAAGGCAATGGTAGAGAGGCATTCAGCGTATGACCTGAAGCGACTTGAGCTTCCTCTGAGTGGCAAGAAGAGCAACAAAGACATATCGGACTTCTTTCGCAATGGCGGGAAGGAAGACGATCTAAGGAAGATCATACAATCAAAATTACAATTATAAGTTATGAAAGAAAACGAATTGCTTGAAGAAAGCAAGAAGACGAACTCCCTCCTTGACAAGATATTCAAGGAGCTCAAGAGAGAGAAGTCTCCCACCTTTCCGGCGGTGGTTGATAAAGGTCGGTACTATGACACCTCCGATCTGGCGCAAATGTTTAATGTGTCACAGCGTACCATCTACAAGTGGTCGCAGATGGGCAAGCTTCCCAAGGTAAAGATCTGTGGCAGGTTGCTCTTCCCCCGCAAGGAGGTTGACGACCTGTTAGCTAAGAGAATGACTGCCGGGACAGACTGGTATGAGGAATTTACGGCAGAGTGAGATTATGAAATTGTATTTAAGGGATTACCCAGCGGTCTACTTTACGGTTGATATGGCCCCCGAAGAGACCGTGACACGTGGAGGGCTCTTCCGTCATGAATTTGGCGGCCTAGGGTTTCTCAGGGGCTGTTGTAGTAAGATGAGCTCCGATAACCGTCAAGTGCTTCAGGAAGCCACATGGTCACTCATAGCTGCCTATATGTATCGACTGTCGTGGCAGGGATTTGAGTCGTCCGTTGGTGCCTTTGACAAGTATCTCAAGTCCGGAAGCTGTCTTTACTTCGATCTGGTTCATCAAGACAAGGAGGTGAGAGACTGGGTGTCGACCGGCATACGCGACTACCTCGATGACTATGAGCGTCAGTCCGACAGGAGTTTCTGCTTCTGCGGAGTACCCTATATGCTCGCTGCTGACGGTACTATATCAGACATTCAGAGCTTTATTGACGTATGCGACCGAGCCTGCGAGCATGAGACGGTCGATCTCCTTATCATAGATGGTCTGGACGACATCACGCCTGCCTGCGAGTCAGTATTCATCGACTTGGCACGGAAGCACAATCTGCACATTCTATTCATCAATAAAATAACACAAAACGACAAGTAAAATCATGTTTGATCTAACATCCATCCAACCCATCGTCAAAGACGGTACTACCGTCATCACCTCTCCGGTCCGCTTAGTAAACAGTAGCATTTTCTCTCGCCAGACAGAGGGAGAATTTGCTTCCAATAAGTATGAGGTGACCATTGCTTTTGACAAGGAGGAGTCTCCCGAGCTGTATAAGGCCATAATGGAAGCACTTCATCAGGCAGAAGAGACAGGCAAGTCCAACCTGTGGGGAGGCGAGGTCCCCTCTAACCTCCACCGTTGCTTACGAGCGAAAGCGGAGTACGATGACAAGGGAAATGCTCTCGAGAGCAACACCTACTACCTTACTGCACGGAGCGATTTCGAGCCGAAGCATTTTGACGCATCTCGCAAGAGACTTACTTCTGAGAATGAATTTTTTCCGGGCTGCTATGTACGGATACAGGTAGAGTTCTACCCTTGGTATCGTACAAATGAGGAGAAAAGTGGGATTTCCGCCTCTCTATATGTTGTACAGAAACTCCCAGCCCCATCTGCTAATGTAGATATGGACGATTTCTTCATCCCTGAAGTTGAGGATATGCTAACTCACACGCCATCCCCCGAGGACCGACTGGGTGATGACGGAGCAGAGTTACCTTTTTGACCAATCACCGCTCTTAGGTTTTGACTGTTATGAAAATAGACTATATACTTAGCCATTCTTTGCTTGATCCTGTGACCGAGCAAGTGGCCATACTCAAGCAGGACTTGGGAGTAGCCGGTTACGGCACTCTTTGGTCCCTCCTAGAGATGCTTATAGCATCCGATAGCCTGACTCTGTCGCTTGACTACGCTACACTCTGCCAGACGATGAAGTGTGATCGGGAGACGCTCCGCTCTGTCGTGGAAGACTACTCTATCTTTACCTTGTCAGGTGATCATCTATCCTGCACCTATGTCACCGAGGAGGTCGAGCAACAGAATGCTCGTAGCATAAAGCGTCGAGAGCGAGCTAAAAAAGCAGCGAGAGCCCGCTGGGGATCACAGAAGAGCGAGAATAATGTTACAAGCATTGAGGGCAAATGCTCTAAGCATAAGGAGACTGATGCTTGTAGCATAACAAGCTCTGTTCCAGACAAGTGCTTCCCGTCAGATGCTACAAGCACTCCCTTACGTGCGCACGTACGCTCTCGCGCGCGTGCGAAGAGGAAGAATACCAGCTATTCGGTTAGTCTGACTGATAAACCTGAAAAGATAAATTATCCCCCCTATACCCCCCTTCTTTTTTCGGACGGTGAAAAATTGGCGCGGTACGTGACAAGCTCGGGGGCGGGGGGTTACCCGATTACGGAGGCCATTCGTGGGGAGCTTTTGGTCGTCCGCAGGGAGCTGGAGGAGCTGAAGCGAAAGCTTAATCACCCCCAAAAGAGCAGAAGCGAACAGTCCGATGCTCGGCCATCTGCAACTGATGATGAGATCATCGCCACACTCGAGAAACCGTGGCAGGAATTGGTACGTGAGTGGGTCACCTATCGGAGGGAAATCGGGTCGCCGATACGTGGCAGGCTGGCCATAGGCAAGTTCTACGACCGTCTCAGACAGCTCTCCGGAGGGGATTCATCTACCGCTCGACAGATCATCAATCGATCCATAGCAAATGGCTACAAGGGGATTGACCTACGTACCTCAAGGTACACTTCCGACAGTGATCCGTTCCGCACGGATGACAATGGGAGGGTGGTCGACTCCACGGTGGGTCAGGACTACAGTCGTAAGCTCTCTATCCGTGATTGTTTCAGGCTAAAGGCGGAGGGAAGGCTATGAATGCGCAACACTTTTTTGAGCTGGTGCGCAAGATGCGAATTGCGCAGAGGGGATACTTTGCCACTCGAGCACAAGGTTATCTTGCCGAGAGCAAGGAGCTGGAGGCACAGGTGGACAGAGAGATCAAGCGGGTGGATGACCTCCTATATGCGAAGCAGTGTCCTAAGTTACCCTTTGAGTAAGTGGCGATTCACTAATATACGGTTTAGATTTCAATCACTCCGAATGGAGATGCTAGATGAACTATCAGGAAATCATACGCACCCTCAGAGAGCGTGAAGCTCGCAGAAGAGCCTCTACTCGGAGGTATCCCGAGAGTCGGGAGAGCGTCCGGACACAGGTGGAGATCTTTCGTGAGATAGGCAACATCCTGCTGCATAAGCAGGGGAGAACCTTTGTGATCGATGAGGACAATCTGGATGTGATCATCTATCTAATCAGCTACGTAAACGGCTGGGAGGAGACCTATAGAGAGACTGCCCGAAGACTCTCGGGAGAGGATCAGAGTCTCGACCTGCCTATCCTCCTTTGTGGGGATATGGGTGTCGGCAAGACCCTTCTTATGCAGATCCTGAGCGAGTTTTCCAAGGCTCTCGGTCTAACGTCAAGGCAGTTTGTAAACGTCAGTCTCACTGAGTTGCAAAACTACTTCGCCACCTTCTCCAACATAGATTACTACACCTACAATGCTGACCGCAAGCTTTTGGACCCGACCAATCCTTACTCAGGACGACCCTTTAGCGTCTGCCTGCACGACATTGGTCTGGAGCAGGATCAGCGACTCAAGAGCTACGGCACCGATCTCGGAGCCATCGTAAGCTCGTTTCTGATGGCACGGTACGATCTCTTCCAGTCGGAAGGTCTGCGGTGTCATATGACGACTAATCAGACTGCGGAATGGATCTTCGATCACTATCCGCCACGGCTGGTAGATCGCATTAAGGAGTACAACTTCATCACTCTCTCCGGTAAGGGGAGACGATAATTTCAATAATTCAGACAATGACAGATTACAGAACATCAAGGCAAAATGCAGTGAAGCACGCACTGTTTGTCACTGCGATGGGAGAGGAGTTTGAGTGTGTAGCCAGCACCGATCATCCGCAATGCTCATACGGCAAAGCTGTTTGGGTAGACGTGAATACCGGTGAAGCAATTTGCCAAGTTGGACTACCTCTACCAATAGGTTATACCATAGAGAGGATATGGAATGATGAGCAAGAGTGATAAGATCTTATGATAGGCAATAAGGAGATAAACAAAAAGTACTATGAGTGCAGAGTAGCAGTCTGCACCTTCAACGGCAAAAAAGAGTGTGAGATGAAAACCTCATACGTTGTGCTGGCAGACGACACAGAAGAGGCTTCTGCGAAAGCTCTATCGTATATTCCCTCTGCTGTACGAGTAATCACCGTCCGAGAGACGAAGATAGCGGAGGTCTCTGTGTCAGATAAGACCGATGCCAGTGAGGTGTTTGTGGTCGGTCAGTTCTTTATAGGCCGTGCTACTCGTGAGATAGTGGATAAGAATGGACTTGTGCAGACTGTCACCTCGGACTATCTCATGCAGGCCGACACCATCGAGACCGCACTAAGAAATATGCGTAGGCTGGTTGGTACGAGTGAGATCAAAGGTCTTAAACGGACCACGTACCAAGGATTAATTCTCTGAAAGCCATGATCAGACTAACACACAGCGTTGAGTTAAGCGAGGCTTGCTCTCTCCTACTCTACAGAGAGGGTAATGGTGCATTCTATCTCGCAAGTGACGAGAGCGGTTCAGAAGCTCATCGGAAGGAGCTGGTTTGTCTCATCTCTATCTCTCCCGAGGAGCGTTGCGCTATTGTGGAGGGACGTATGGACGAAGCACATATATCACGCATCCTCCAGAAGCGTCCGGGAGAGTGGTGTCTACGTGTGGGACGTACCGCACAGAGATCTACCCCGCTCTTTCTTGAGAAACGTTTCGATGAGGAAAGCAACTAACTGCATATGTAGAAATGGAAGGGATTATGAAATTTCTGATACTATTTGGAATACTTGTAGCGGCAGACATATACGCAGCCTTGCAAGTAGCTATTGAAAACGCCCGTATCAGACGGAGAAGAGCCGAATGGGAACAGGAGGAAAAGGGACATAAAGCAAAAGAAGAACTTGAAACATATGAATAAAATCAAGGAGTTTCATCTATTTGCAGGAATCGGAGGAGGAATTTACGGAGGTCATATCTTAGACCATTCTTGTTGTGGAGCAGTAGAGATTGATGATTACTGCAACGAAGTTTTAGTGCAAAGACAATGTGATGGCTGGATGGATTCATTTCCAATTTATGGTGATATAACAACCATAGATGGAGGTGATTTCAAAGGAGCATTTGACATTCTCTGCGGAGGTTTTCCTTGCCAAGCATTTAGTCATGCAGCGCGAGGCAAAAACATTTCTGAGAAGAACCTTTGGCCTGAGATGCTCCGGTTCACCAAAGAGTCCGAAGCTCCAATTGTTTTTGGAGAAAATGTTACGCTTAAAGCTATCCGCACAGCATCTATGGATTTGCAAGCCGTAGGTTATAGCGTTAAGTATTGCAAGCTTTCGTGTGGTAGCCTTGGTGCAGACCATAGACGAGATCGGTACTGGCTGCTTGCAGTTAAGAGTCCCAATGCCTTAGATAAAGTAAACGAGAGCTTGGAGCGTCTTGGTAAAATACATATGGGCTGCTGGGTCAAACCATTTGACAAACTTGCAGATGACGCAATCCTCTCTAATCGTAGAGCACATCTGAAAGCTATAGGCAATGCACAGGCTCCGCTGGTGGCTGCAACAGCTTTTAGGGTATTGGCTTACAGGCACAAGAACCAAATTAACAACTCCCTAAAGGTAACGGAGGAGGAAATCAGTCGCTTTTTTACTACTCAAACGACCTGGATTAAGGAAACATATGGAGAGGATTTTGGATTCGTCCATACCCCTACCACTATGGCAAACTACTCTGCTCCATCAATGATGAAACATGCAGGATGCAGAAATTTTGTTGAGGTATTCAACCGTCCTACGCCTGCCAATGCCGAGTACTTAATGGGAATGCCTTACGGGGCCTCTTCCACCAACCCAATGAGCAAGAAGAACATAGAGGTATGGAAACAGAGCATAAAGAAGAACTTTGAAACATATGAAGACGACAAATGAGGAGCTTTTTCGCTCCATTACGGTAGAGATGGACAGTCTCTACAAACAGAAGAATGCCGACTACGGCAACTCGTATGCCGAGCTTTACGCCCGGTACGGAAGCATCTATCCGCTCATCAGGCTAGAGGAGAAGATTGCACGAGTGGAGCGTTTGATCACCTCGGAGAAGGATCCCGAGGTAAAGAGTGAGAGCCTGCGGGACACTCTTATCGACCTTGCCAATTACTCCGTTATGTGGATAGCGGAGCTGGACAAGGATCGCCTAAGAGAGGGTGTCTTTGGCAAGCAGTACACGGAGGAGAATGAGTAAGGTATGAAGCTAAAAAGAACTCTCTTATGGGCCAGGCTCAGAAGCCTTAGGAAGTATTTCAGGGTGTCTTTCTATCACTTTGCAGTACATTTTCCTCACGCTCTCCCGAGACTGCTTGGAGGTAATCCGGGCTATCTGACCGCTGTTATATTCTGCGATGTGAACTTATCGCATTCGCAACGAGTCTGGTTTAGAGACAGGATACCCTTCCCGAAGATTACGCGGGTAGAATATGTCGAAGAGACCAATCATTGGAGTGATGACTATCCGGTATGGCAGATTTCTTTAGACCATCTGTATTATTGCTCTCATACGGTATTGTTCTCCGAAAAATACGCAGTTGTGTCGTATTATTCCACGGAGAACAGGCCCTATGTTGATCATTTTACTTTATATCTTGACGACTAAGCCAGCTTGTAAGCAAAGTGTAGTAGAACACCAACAATCGTCAGTACAAAAGCATAAAGAACTGCCATAGGAACATAGGGAGTAAACAGCAACAAAAATTCTGAGTTAGGAACCAACATCAATGAAAGGAAGAGAAATAGAATGCCGAGTGCGGCACCTAGTAAGAAGAATAAGACGAGCCTTATGCCCCACTTGTACACATCAAGTCGGATGCGCTTCTCCTTTGCTACTTGGTGATCCTCTGTGGATCGTGCGTCGTCAGAGATTGTCACAACACAGTCGAGATCACTTAGCACTACGTATAAGACGATACCGGAGAGCAGGCTACAGAGTGCAAGTGCAAAGCAGCAGTACAGATAAAGAGTCCGCCCCTCTGTGGGTTGAAACGTCTTTGGCAAAAGGGCGATTAGTACGCCGAGCAGAGTACTACATGCAACCATAATGGTTTGGTAGAACTGGTACTCTAGCTTTAGAGAAGCCAGTTTTACATCCTGATAGGTAAGCTCAGGTCGGTCATCCGGTGTCCGTTCTGAGCCTTTGCACACAGAAGCTTTTTGCGTTTTAGTCATTGAATGACGAAATTTAACAGTAAGACCTTTCGACAAATGTACGAGATATGAGGTCTTCGGCAAACAGTATACAAAAGAGACAAGGTAAGGTATGAAACTAAAAAGAACTCTCTTATGGGCCAGGCTCAGAAGTTTCCGGACGTATGTCCGACTGACATTAAAGCGCATGGCCTTTTATCTCCCTGTTATTGACTCTACAACGACATTTTATCTTCACACTGAAGTGATATACCCGTCGGATCTGTCAGATGAGGAGGCATCGTTTTTCCTCAAAAGGCTGAGAAAGAATGAACTCACGAAGAGGTTGAAGTGTCACTACACGGAGTACAAGGCACGGGTACCTGAGGATCCACTGTGGACAGTTGATGTACTATTTGTATTAGACACCCCTTTCTGTCACGTGCAGTACCACCTCGCAGAGGAGTGCAAGGAGGAGGACTACTGGACTCTGTCTTTGCTGGATGCTCCCAACAGGTAGGCCAGTCGGATGAATACCGCAAGTATTGATATGATGGATAAATACAAGACTATCTGAGGCATCTTGGGAGCAATAGTCAGTAGAAATTCACTGTCCGGGAATAACATCAGGAATAGGAACAGAAACAGTATCAATAATGAGACCATCAACAGATAGAACAACAAAAGCTTCAGTGTCGTCTCCTTTACACGAAGACGAATTAGCTGGATCTCAGGTTTACGGTCCTTGGGTGAAGATCGTTCGGAGAGCGCATATGCCTCAAGACTGCCGGGATACTTTAGCAGTACGTATAAGACAATACCGGAGAGCAGGCTACATAGTGCAAGTGCGAAGCAGCAGTACAGATATAAAGTACGCCCCTCTGTGGGTTGAAACTCGTCCGGTAGGAGAGCGATTAATACGCCGAGCAGAGTACTACATGCGACCATAATAGTCTGGTAGAACTGGTACTTATACTTCAGCGTGACGAGTTCTGTATCAAGAGACATAGTCTTTGCTGGGCTATTTGACCGCTGGCTGGACTTATAAATTGTTGAAAGAAGAAATGCATAGTCAAGAGAGCACTATCATAACGTATTAGTCGCCACAAATGTACGAGATAAAGGTCATACGATATCTCCAAGTGTCATCTCGGGACGACATTAGGAGAGAGTCGGAGGTCAAGGCCGTTGTCCTATTATAGACGATTGTGCCCTATTCTCTACGACACCCGACCAAACTCAGGTATATACTCCAAAAGGACGTACTTTCGCAGTGCTTCATATTAATGATATGGTCACTTCTTATAGATGACCGTGTATTAACTATGTAATACCTTATCAGGTCAAGAAGTCGTTCGCTGAGACAGCGCACGACTTTTTGTTGTTTAAGTGCCGTCTGTTTTGCCATCTGGAGTTTGCAGATTTAGTTCAGTGCTTTAGACGATATTAGAAGCGTTTGACCTATTGTGCTACAATAGGTTGCAAATATTTGGGATAGGTGGCAGAAGTCAGAAACTTTGCCGTAGCCTGATAGGACGAAATAGCGTCCGGGCTATTTTTAATCACAAATCAATTTAAATATGTACAAATTTAAAGACGTGATGAAAGTGTCGGCAGTGGGAGCGATCCTGCTGTCGGCACTGGTGGCTTGTAATGGCAAGCCCGAGAGCAATCCTACACCTCCAGAGGACGATCAGGTTGAGGTGATCATCGAGCAGGTGGTCGATGGCAAGGTGTTAGACACGCGTGCAATCGGTCGGACCGATATTGTGAAGTATGTAAGGGGCAAGACTGACGGTGACGATGTCGCTCAGATCGAATGGCCAGATGATGTTAACTGTAGAGATCAGTTTGACTTCATCTATTGGGCCAAGCCGGGACTCTATCTGAAAGCCGGTGGCTACCGCTTCAATCAGACGGAGGCTCCACAGATGACTACGTTTGGGATTGACACCTACGGACAGGCCGAGGCGATCAAACAGGTGAAGCAGAAGGTTACGTGTACTCCAAAAGGCAATAAGAAGATCTATGTCCGGCTGGAGTATGAGAACCTAAACAATCCTAATCTGTCTCCTAAGTATGACTATGTGATCTATCCCGAGAACCTAATCCTTGAGAGGGAGACTCGGATCGATCAGGTGCAACAGGTGTTTCGTGTGGAGTCTCCCACCGGCAAGCCGATTAATGGGCTAAGTGTACGGTGTCTGGTGGATGTACATCCGTTTAATTACTACTACATCTACCACAAGAGGCTTCCTCCCGAAGATCCCATTCGTGGTGGCTCCGGGTCAAATGTCCCCGAGAAAGTTTGGAAGTCTAAGACCTATCACTATGAGAGCAGTATTAATCCGGATGTAAACCCAAGACCTCAGCTGAATGTCTCACTTAAGTTTGATGGTGACTATAGTTCTCACCTGACCATTGCTGAGATGCTTGGAATAGCTACGCCTCCACGCGAGAGGTATGGAAGCCAAGAAGACTACGACTATCTTGAGGGTCCAATGTTGACAGAGCCTTACTCCGGTGGGTTGTTTCGCTATATCTCACCATCTGTCTCTGTCTCAGCTCAAGGCCGAGGTATACTGTTGGATTACAGAAAGAAGTAAGGGTGTAGTCACACTTACTTTGTAATTAGTAGAGGGGGATGTGCCTGTAGGCACATCCCCCTCTTGATTGATTTGTTATAGGCTGAGCGGTCGTCACCATCGTCCCTGACCGTAGTTCAGGAAGTTACAATAGTAACTTTCCCACTCGGCTGCTTGTCCGTGTTGATGAGCAAGATCCGTTGTGTACTCCGGCATATATTTGGCAATTATATAGGACAGAGTAGGACTTGTTTCATAGGTTCCACCGAGCCACATTCTGCGATAGGGATTACCCATTTTCTCCTCCTTCTCGATGATGTTCATAATGTCGTGGTAGGATTGCTGCATAAAGTAGGAGCGGTCGGATCCCTCCGGCTGCCAGTAGAATTGCACCACTATACCGCCGAACGTACAGCTATCCCACGCCCAGTCTGTCTTGATATTCATCGGGTTGTCATACACGACGGAGACCTCCGTGTCGTCTGTATTGCCGGGTATGGTTACCTCCTTCTCACCGATGATCACCGACCACTCCGGTAGACATCCGCCCCGAACCAGCCCAGTTTGGTGATGGTCGATAAGGTTTTTCTCGTACTGGTCGAGGATATGGAGGTTTTGATTGTAGTAGTGATGGTAGTCACAGACCGCAATGATCTTACCCTTTAGAGTCTGATTACAGCCGTTGGCGATACGGATCTTGACCGACTTCTTCCCCTTGTCAAAGCCGCAATTGAGGTTGCGCAGACCCATAAACCTTGACCTATTCTCCTCCGTCTGCACCTCTGACATATAGGTAATCGGATGGTACCATCTCGGGATGGGTGGTGCATCTACGCTATTCCGCTCCACCACGTGGATGGTGCGTATCTCTTCCGTCCAGAAGAGCTGATCCCTCCTCAGCTGGTCGTCCTTGACAATGCCCCACTCGGTGAAGTTGTGGGTGTCGTAGACCTCTCCGGTCTTGTAGTCTTTAATCTGATTGTTTTTGAAGTGCTTAAATCGACAGTAATCTCTTAATGGCACATCGTACCACTTGTCCCTGCGATCGGGGGTGTTCAGGAGCACACGGAATGAATACTCGCCCTCAGGGAGTGTGGGAAAGACCACGATGTTACCCATTGAGTCCCACGTATTGCGACCATCCCAGTAGCAGGGCGGGTAGATCTCCCGAATAGCACCTGACTTATCCGCAAGGGCGTAGGCAACCTGATAGCCCTGCTCGTAGGTCGGGAACTCATACTCCCTCGGATAGATGTCAAGCTTTACACCGATCTTAAATGCAAGCACGGCAGACTCCTCTCGGTATATCGTGTCGGTGCGCATTGAGGCGTGGAGATTAGGGTAACAGCAGGCTATGACACTTGCAATGTAGCCTGTCTCGTAATCTTCGTCTGGCTCACGGACGATCTTCGGGTAAATTTCATTCCACGCTTCTCTATTCTTCTGTCGCCAATAGTCCTCGTTTATGAGGACATTCTTAGCATACTCCGGCTGTACGATCGGCTCCTCGTACTTGGAGACAATGGCTCGGATGGTGATATTGCCCTTTACCTCAAAGGAGACCTCTGAGACCTTTAGAGCGGCCTCAGGTGTGGTGGGAAAAGCGGAAGCGTCATAGCCGGAAGAGTACTCAAAGTACATCCCGTCACAGACAAAGCCCTCCTTAGGCGACACAAGGATCTTGGCTGTTTCACCTGCCTTGTAGACCCCAAGACCCGTGATGACCGCCTTGTCGGTCTCCAACTTACCCTCCGTGCCTTTCTCCACGTTGCCACCCTCCGACCGAGTAGTCACCTCAAAAGTGACCACCTCCGGCTCCGGCTTAGGCTTAGGTGGTGTCGGCTCTATGCCGGGGTTATCCTTTTTGCACCCTGCAAGAGCGACCGCCAGCACAGCAAGGCAGACAGCTATATGGTATCTGATTGTATTCATCTTAGTATCTCTATTTATCGTCATAGTGTCCCATAACGGAAAGCACCAAGACAACGATCTCACTATCTCTGATTTCATAGACCATTCTATTCTTCTTATCCAGCCTCCGAGACCAAACTTCTTTGCCCGGATAGTGTCTTAGGATTTCGGGTTTTCCTCCACCATTGCGGGGAGTGTCTTTCATCTCAAGGAGGAGACGAGTTGCTTTGGCAACTATGGATTTCATCCCGGATCGTTGCAGATCCTTATACTCCCTGTCAGCACGTTTAGTGAAGAGGATCTTGTAACTCATAGTTCATCCAAGATCTCTCTAAGACGTTCATCGGAATATTCGATGGTTTCCCCCCGTTGGTATTCCTCCTCTGCTTCACGGACAAGCCTATCCAACTTATCCTCTGTGTTGTCACAGGGGATGATTCGATAAGTCCCTTTTACGGAAACCAAGACAGACTCACCGGTATCATCCACTTCCTTAAGGTATGACGAGAGCAACTCGTCCAGCTTCTTCGGTAGCTTGTTGTGTGTCGTCTGAGTAATCATAATAACAGTTCCTTTAGGGTTTGCATTCTACTGCAAAGTTACTCATTTAGTGGCAGATAAGCACTCATCCCTTAGGATCTAATGTTGGCTTGCCAGACCAGTATAAAGCTCAGGATCAGGTTACCCGCTATCAGCAGGAATTGCCCCATCGGCCTATCCTCTGCACCTGAGACAGCCAGGATGCTAAGGATGACGTAGACGATCGTAACGATACGCCACAGCTTGGCGGGACGACTGTCTTCACTCTTTGAGGTACTTCTTTTCATAAGAAATCAAGCATTAAGAGGTGAGACAATAGCGGCTTTTTTGCCAGCAGTCATAAGGTCACCGAGGAGAGCATAAAGCTTGTAATCCTCGAACCCCATACAGTCCGCCGCCTGTGCAGTCAGACCGAGTGCGAAGAGACAGATTGCGTCTTCATTCAGAACCACATAGTGGTGGTCCATCTCAAAAATCAAGAGGTAGTCGGCGTACCTCTGCTTCAGGGAGGCGTACTTCCCATTCAAGCCTTTCTCACTTGCGGCATCCAGAGACTGGAGAGGAGCTGCATTCAGGTTAGAGATCGATGTGTCACTTGCGTCAGAGACGCAGCGGGAAGTGGAGGTGCCGTTAGGCACCATTTTGGAGAGTAATTGTTGTTTGCTTCGTAGCATAATAAAGTACGTTGGGGTTTCAAAAATTGTACACTTGCGTATAACCGTCGCCTGTGTCGTTGCTGCATTACGGAGCGTCACCAAAGGCACACCGAGAGATAAAGGCAAGGGGCGCGAAGCGACTTGTCTTGCCCTTGCCGTATCGACGGTGTGCGATACCTTTGTGACGCAATGCAGCAGGCACAGGCGGAAACGGTTAGCAAGTGGCATTATTTTCCCAACGGCTCCACTTAACTACGAAAGCTCAACTGCTCGGAGAGATGGTGCAGGCACCGTAGCCCCGCCACGAGGAGAGGTAAGTAATAACGTGATGTCATCAAGTCCTGTCCCAGATCATTTCTGTTTAAGTCTCCTAATTTCACCGAGGAGTGCAGAGTGTCTGAGTGCCACGGAGTGGTAACGAAGGCACGTCAAGGCGAGCGGTTGGGACGACCGCCCGCTCTTGCCAGCTCTTCGGTGGCAGGTTGGAGCGCAGGAGGACTGCGAAGCAAGTCTTCCGAAGCGTTGATAAGTAAAATGGCGTGTAGGAAAAGTAATAGCTTGTTTCAGGGGCTGTCCCCGAAGACTGCCGAAGGCGTGTAAAACAGATAGAGATCAGTTTAGCCCCTCCCTTACAAACGGATTCCTCTCATCGAGGAGCTTAGAGTGTCTGAGTGCCACGGAGTGGTAGCGAAGGTACGTCAAGGCGAGAGGTACCTCCCGCTCTTGCAAGCTCTTCGAGGACAGGTTAGAGCGCAGGATGAGTGCAGAGCGACTCTTCCGAAGCGCATCAGGTGTTCAACACACTGCCCTATATTAGAAACGTTTGCCCTATTGTGATAAAGTACGCGTCAATTCTTAGGTGCTTCCTTGCTATACCAACATCTTTGCCCTATATGTATGTATCACAATGTAGTAAGTGTTTGTTATGGCAGAGAATGTACTTAGCTATGAGGACAGAGTCTTGGACAGTATGATGGACAAGGCCTTTGAGAAAGCGGGTGTAGATGACTACTCATTTAGTGAGGAGTTAAAGAGGATCTATAGGGGGCATATAGAGAGCTACCCCGGTGTAAAAGATTTCTTCAATGACTTAGCATACGGAGGGTGTCGCTCCGGTATGATAGGAGAGTTTGTCTGGTCTGAAGAAATCAAAGAGTTTTATGTGAAGCACATAGACGACCTCGAATCCTACAAGAGAGACTTTGAGGAGGATCTGGGAGAGCCGATCACAGATAATGATCTCTCTCACTCTGAGCTTGTCACCTGGCTTGTCGTTGAAGAGGTGGCTCGTCGTGTCTCAGATGAGCTGGAGGACAGTCTAGACGAAGCCATTAGTGAAGAGCTCGGTGAGCTCTCCCCGGATAACAAAGAGATGATACTAGCCAGTATTCAGTCTGAGGAGATACGTGAGAAAACCGAACTTGAGATGGAGTCGATTTGGGATCTCGAAGAGGATCTTCCTGAGCTGACATTAGATGTGGTCATATCGGAGATGGACGCTCAGTACCGGCTTTTCTATAGTGAACCCATGGATAACTTGAATGACTATCTGAATATCCTTCAGGAGTGTATAGAATCGCATTCCAAGAATGCGTTATATGAGGTTGTGGACCAGATCAGCGATTACCAGATTGATGAAGCCGTTTATGAGGTGATGGGTGCGCTGAAAACAAAGCTTGAAGAAAAGGGTTATCCGGCAAACGAGGTGGATGACTTTTTCTCCGACTATGAAGGTGAGATTATGGATGAAATACATGTTCGTGATGTCAGTGAGCCGATAGAGCAGTTAGTCAATAACACCGGTCTTGATGGTCAGGTCTGTGCCTATATAGATATGACTATTGGGTTTGACTGTGTCAATTCATATGAGCTTGAGTCGGAAAATGGATTTTCCTACAACAAGTCCTACTTCGGAGATATGATTGATCAGCTCAATCTAAACCCATCCAAGGTAGAGGAACTTCTGCATGTAGAGGGAGCCAAGACTGTTGGAGTTTTTCCTGACCTTTCTGCCCGAGATGGGCAGGAGTTTGTCCGCTACGATCAATTTGTCCAAGAGCTTGTAAAAAACCCCGACTTGGGGTTACTTGTTTTCCTTACTAAGGTGGATCTAAAAGACCTTGTGGATAAGGATTTTGATGTTCAGGAGGTGGTCGTCCCGAAAGGTAATAGGTGTGGACTCTTCTTTTCCGGTATCGGCTCCGGAAGTATTCTTGGGATGGAGCTTCAAAGGGACATAAAGCTTGACTTGCGTCATGAAGAAGAGGGTCGCAGTATGTGGCTTACTCTTGATGATAAGAGCGTAAAGCGAGGCTGCTCAATTCAGGAGACCTATGATTTTGCTTATCCGGACAAGGTCTTTGGGCGGAAAGCAGAACTAAGCTCCAATGAGGCCCTGCGTGCTGTAGGTATGAAATATCGCTTTGACAAGCAGATTGCGAAGTATGGGCTAAATCCTTTAGAGCGGTGTGCCTTTGTCAATTACCAACCTGTCAAGGTGAAAGATGGTTGGTTGCAGCGAGGTAAGGACGAAACTGCACGCCTGTACAAGACGGATCCCTCCAACATCCGTGATGAAGTTTATACTCTGGCTCAGGAGAGAGCCGTGGCATTGACCGAGCTGGCGCATGATGGTGTCAGGTGGAGTGGCTTAGCCGATCTGATCCAAATCAAGCCTGACACCTCCCCTGCTTCAGAAAAAGAGAGCATCGGTGCGTCTCAGTCCCTCTCAGAGACTGAGAGGAAGAGTAATGGAATAAGGATGTAATTGAGAATAGGGAGCTATGGAAAAGAGTAAAGAATTTGAAGATGAAGTAATTGAGAAAGCCTTGGATAAGGCTTTCGAGAGGTTGGGTTACAATCAGTACTCTTTTAGCGAAGAGTTAAAGGACACCTACGAATCCGAGATGACCGACTACGACAATACGAATGGCTTTTTTGATGATCTTGCCTGTAGTGGTTGTCAAGGAATGGCCTTGGGTGGTTTTATCTACCACGATGAGTTAGAGGACTTTTATATCAGACACCATGATGACATAGAGAGTTTCAAAAGCTATTTAGAGCAAGACATTGGTTCTCCATTGTACGATGGTAGTGGACACTATGCAGACTTCGCTTGTTGGCTAGTGATAGAAGAGGTTGCATATAATGTACGTGAAGAGTTACCTGATTGCCTTGAAGAAGCGGTTGAGGAAGAAATAACGTCTCAGTCCATTGAAGATCAAGACGCTTTTATTGAAGGCCTTTCCAAGGATGATATTAAGTGTTTTGTGATAGACTGTATTTCTGAGGATGAGTCTCTTTCCGTTATAGATGATGGTCCGAATTTGGTTGACTTAGAAAATGGGGTCACTGAAAATCGCTTTTCAAATGGTCAAGTGGCATGGCGGTTTACGCCAGATGACCCTAACAGCTCAGCACTTACCGGAACATTAGAGTACTATAACGAGGAAGGGGAGTTAACGATGTATGATGTTGTCAAGGATGGCAAACATCCATGGCAGGCACAAGTGTCCAAGTATCATTTTAATGAGATAGAAGAATTCTTATTCTCGAAATTTCAACCTGTCAAGGTAATGGATGGGTGGGTCCAGCAGAATTTGGATGGTAACGCTCGTCTTTTCAAGGAGGATCCGTCCAATATCAATGACGACATCAATGATTTGGCAAGGAAGTTAGCCATACCGCTGCTTAAGTCTTGGGAAACGGATCCGTTATTTCCGAGCCTGAGTGAATTAATACGTATAAAGCCAGATAAGTCTCGCAATGTGTCTCAGGAGGAGACGCAGTCTCTGTCTGCTAAAGCGGAGAAAAAGAGTAATGGAATGAAGATGTGATTATGGATTTGATAAGGAAGAAAAAGGGGAATATTGAAGAAGAGTATGATTCTGCCGGTAATCTTCTGTATCGAGGGACGTTTACAGACGATGGTATGTCAGAAGGGTTTCTTCAATCTTGGTATCCTAATGGGGTATTGAAGTCAGAGACACATGTCAGAAACAACAGACCTGTAGGGGAGATCAATTATTACTATGAGGATGGACAACTGCGTAGCAGATTGCGTTTCAATAACGATAATAAACCTGATGGGTTGTGGGAGCATTGGTATCCCAATGGTCAGTTGTCAGAGCAGACAGAATATAAATCGGACATCTTCGGCTGTACTACAAGACGATGGGATGAAGCGGGTCGTGAAACATATAGGAGCCAGCTACGCTTTGACGCAAGAGAATTGGGTCATCACTCCAATGGTCAGCTATCTTTTGTTCGTAATTACGACCTGCAAGGCAATGTGGAAGGCTTATTTGAGCGATTCAATGATCGTGGTCAATTGATCTATAGCGGCATATATGAGTCAGGGAGACCAATTGGAACTCATAAGGAATGGTATGACTCAGGTGCATTATTGGCTGAAAGCAGGTATGGATCTAATGGTGTCCTTAAGGAGGAAAAGCTTTATTCTGAGACGGGTCGCCTAACCAGCGACAAAGTCGAACTTATGGGGTGTTATCTTAATGAGATGTTTGGTGAAGATGGTTCTTTGATCAAGCGATCAATAGACGATGTCTCGGGAAATCCTCTGTATAAGAACCAGATCAAGGGTCATCGTCTCAGTAAAGAACAGAAGATGGCACTAGAGTACTATCAACCTGTGAGAGTAAAAGAGGGATGGTTACAGCTGGGGATGGATGGTCGAGCGCGTTGTTTCTCGGCTGATCCTGCTTTTATCATTGATGAGGTTCATGTGTTGGCTAAGAAGCTGGAGCCGGCATTAAGGAAACAGTTTGAAAGTGACGGTGTGGATCCTGACAAATACATTCACATTAAGGTAGACGTTCCTATAAACGGTCAACGTACCACTCTGGGTAATATACAGTCTCTCATCCAAGAGAAAGAGAGTAAGAAGAGTAATGGGATAAGGATGTGATTATGGATCTGATAACGAAGAAAAAGGGGAATATTGAAGAGACCTATGACACAGAAGGCCACCTTTTGTATAGTGGGACGTATAAGGACGGTAACGGTCTCCTTCAAACGTGGTATCCCAGTGGTGTCCTAAAATCTGAGGGTTACTTCAAGGATAATGAACCGATTGGTGAATTAAAATATTACTATGAGAATGGTCAGATTTCAGATGTATTGCGGCTGAATGATGACCATAAGCCGGAAGGATTATGGGAGCATTGGTATCCCAATGGTCAATTAGCACGGCAAACTGAATATAGAGCAGGAACCATTGCCCATACAGATAAACGCTGGGACAAGGAAGGACATCTGGTTGAAGAGATTCACTATAATGAGCGAAACCGATTGAGTAAGCAACGCTTGTATCATCTCAACGGTCAGATAGAAATTGATACAACCTGGGATGATTATGAAAGACCAAATGGTATCTGTATCAGTAAACACTATAACGAGGAAGGACAGCTGTCATATTCTGTTTTTTGCAGAGCTGATCATTCTGTCGAGATACATAAGAGTTGGAATGATTCTGGCATATTAATACGTGAGTCTGAGTTTGGTGAGGAAGGTGTCTTAAAGTCATTGAAAGTTTATTCGGAATCCACAGGAAATCTTCTGCGTCAAGAGAGAGAGTATAATGGCCACCTTTTAGTCGAGGAATGGGATGAATCAGGCGCAAGAATTAGTAGGGATGTCTTCAGAAGCGACAATCGTCTCTTTACCTATATAGGGCAGATAGAAGGTTTTCACCTTGACGGGGAGAAAATTATCACACTACGTTATTACCAGCCTGTAAAGGTAAAGGGCGGTTGGCTACAGCTGGATTTGGATGGTCAAGCGAGATATTTCAAGGAGGATCCGACTAATATACATGACGAGGTGCATAAGCTCGCTCAGGAATTAGCACCAGCTCTTTGGGATCAGTTAGATTTGTTATGTACGGACCCGGATAAGTACATTCTGATAAAAACAGAAGAAAAGATCGATGGAGACTCTCTTGCCACGGGAAATCTTCAGTCTCTGTCTCAAGAGAAACAGAGGGACAATGGTCTTAAGATCTAATGAGGATGTAAAGATAAACGAAGAGTCTAAGAAGGAGATAGTTTTAATATTTGAGAAAGAAAGGAGAAATAAAGCTATGACACCGGGACAAGAAAGAATGTTGGAAAGAATACGAGCCAATGATCAGTATCCAGAGCGTGGGGAGATTAAGCTAGCTGTAGTGGATTATGGTAATTATTACTTTGAACGCCAGTCAGCTGAATGTCATGAGAGTTGGTATCGCAATGGTCAGCTAAAAAGTCTTTTTGATAAGACAATTGGGGTGAAGAAAGAATGGGATGAGAATGGTTACTTAGAATCAGTGTCCAATTATAAAAATGGGTTTCTTAATGGATTATATGAACATTATTGTCCTAACGGACAAGTGGCGGCTCGCACAAACTATAAGTATGGTGAGAAAAATGGCCTCTGTGAGGAGTGGCACCCAAATGGACAACTTAAGAGGCGGGAGAACTTCAAAAGTGGAAAACTAAACGGATTATATGAGGAGTGGCATCCCAATGGTCAATTATCTTACCGATGCAATTACATTGGTGGGGAAATAGATGGCCTCCGTGAGGAGTGGCACCCAAACGGACAGCTTGAAAGTCTCAAACACTACCATAATGGAATACCTGAAGGTCTTTTTGAAAAGTGGTATGATAATGGGCTGTATGCTCAAAGAGAAAACTTCAAGAATGGTGTTAACGATGGTTTGTGCGAATTGTGGAGCTACGATGGACAGTTGTACAGACGCCAGAACTTTAAAAATGGAAAGCTAGATGGATTATGGGAGAATTGGAGGAGAGACGGACAGCTCTCTTGGTACGGAAGTTACAAGAATGGTGTGAAAGACGGGCCTTTTGAGGAATGGTACGACAATGGCAAGCAAAGAAGTCATGAGAACTATAAGAATGGAGAAAGGTATGGGAAGCAAAAATATTGGGACGAGAATGGCAATCTCAAGTCTGAGGAGGTCATTGGTGATGAAAACGATATTATTGAATATAAGATGTACTCTCCAAAGGGACAACTTCTACATAAAAAGAGCATTTTTGATGGCCATAGGCTGGAGGAACAATGGAATGAAAATGGTGATCGCACAAAGAGACTCGTATATGATCATTTATTCCGCCTGCTATATAGGAGTCAAGTAAAAAGGTTTATGCTGGATAATAAAAGGATTACTGCTCTTGAGCATTATCAGCCTATTGAGGTGAAAGATGGTTGGTTGCAGCTGGGTATGGATGGCAAAGCTAGACTTTATAAAACCGATCCAACTTACATATCTGATGATGTAGCGGAACTTGCTCGTGAATTAGAGCCATCACTTCGTCGCGAGTTGGATCAATTAGGCGTATATCCGGACACCTATATTCGGATTAAACGTGGATCTGAGATTGAAGAAAAGCCTTTGTCTAAAGGTGATTCTCAATCTTTATCTCAGGAGGAGCGTAGTAGCAATGGACTTAACCTCTAATGTGATTATCTACAATTTCTTTTATTTGTAAACCTCCCCCAATTACCTACAGGTGATTGGGGGAGGTTAAACTATGTACAAACAATGAGTGATGGCCTATTGACTGTCTGCTAATTCCTTGTTTTCTTGCTCTTGAGCATCTGCCAGCTCTTCAGAAGCTGTGTCTTTAGGACTATTGTTGGGAGTTGGTTTCTCTTCCTTCTCCTCTTCTTTGATATACATTGAGACATCTGTCCCGTCAAGGTAATGAGCTAATTTGGGGTCCTTTTTAATACGCTGGATCTCCTCTGCCATCAGGTTGTGTATGCTGTCTTTTACTTGCTTGTAATTGGCATTGATTGCCTCTTCCATTTGTTTGTCACTCTCAAAATGGATTGCGTACATATCGGGAATGGGTTCGTACTTCTTTTCCTCCTCCGACACTTTATTACTGTCTACTAGGATTTGGCAATGGAATATCTTCTGATCTATCCGCTGGTCGAAGTTGTCCGCCACCGTGCCGACGAACATCCCCTGCGAGAGGTTGGATATTTTGCTAGCTGGTATGATATAGTCCAGTTGAGTGGAGATCGAGCTTGAAGTGTCGTTGCGATTGATGCTTATGGACTGGCGTTGCTGTAGGATCTTCCCGAACCGTTCCGAGAGGAGCTTGGCCGAGTCTCCAACCACCTGTCCGGAGAAGACGTTGGCGACGGTGTTTTGGATCACCTTCGCCTCTTTGTCCCCATAGTCACGTGCCAGCTGAGAGAAGTCTTGAAAGCCGAGACAGACAGCTACCTTATTAGATCTAGCTGTAGCAATCAGGTTATCCAGCCCACGGAAGTAGATTGTTGGTAGCTCATCAATCAGCACGCCACTCTTACGCTGTCCCTTCTTATTGATCAACTTAACGATACGGTTGTTGTAGAGCCCGAGCGCAGCCGAGTAAATGTTCTGACGGTCGGGGTTATTCCCGACGACAAGGATCTTCGGATGCTCTGGGTTATTGATGTCAAGGGAGAAATCGTTACCTGTCATTACCCAGTATAGAGCAGGTGAGATCATACGAGAGAGAGGTATTTTGGCAGAGGCGATCTGACCTTGTAGCTGGTCCTGTGCGCCGCCCTTCCAAGCGTCCATAAATGGTGAGAGGTAATTGGCCAGCTCATCATACGTAGTTAAGATTGGGAAGATAACGCTGTAGGGCTGATTCAGGAGTTCAATTGCGTGAGGGAAGCTACAGAACTTTCCGCGGTGTACAATCTTGAGATACCAGATTATGGCCGCAAGTAGGATAATAGGAGACTCTACAAAGAAGTCTCCCTGCTTCTGGATCCACGTCCTATTCAGGTTTAGCATAATGGTGTATGCCGCCTCGTATGCATCGGCAATGTCGGTCATAAAATCTGGATCAATCGGATTGCATCGATGTGATTGTTTGGGGTTGTCAAAATTGATCACCAGAAACTCCGGCTCGATAGGCTTGCCGTCTCTCTCTCCGTAATCACCACAGTGCAGCTTCAGGTGATTGTAAGCTATCGTGGAGAGATCCGGGAACTTATAGTCATAGATGTACATAGCGAAGCCTTTCTCTATCTGTTGCTTGATAAAGTTATTGATCACCGCATAGGATTTACCCGACCCGGGTGTCCCCAACACCATTGTAGCACGAAAGGGATTAATGACATTGATCCAGCCTTTGTTCCACTTTTTCTTATAGTAAAAGCGAGTTGGCAGATTGACGCTATACTCATTTGTCATCAGTCGCGTCTCCTGCATAAAGCTTTCATTCTCGATATTAAACGGATCGTCCAAGAGTCCGTTACGGATCAGGCGTGATGCGTAAGCGACAGCCTTCACCATCAGGAAGAAAGCTATGGCGTAAGTGCCCCCATACAGAGACAAAGCCACCTTTGGTGGCAGGTGAAGATATAGGAATAGGACGTTTCCCCAAAAGAGGGAAAGCCCGATAAAGGCATAGAAAGCCACATCCTGCCATGTGATTTTGGTAGACTTGACACCCTTTTCGGCTACGGAGGCGAGGGCAAAGAGGCCGAAAGAGCTGACCTTGGCTTTCCAGACTGATGAAAAAATATGAAGAGACTTGTCAAGTCTAAAAAGCACGATGTCCAGTCCTTTTGCTAGGGGACCGGGATCACTCAGAAAAGGTCTGGCGAGCCAGTATACGTGTAGGGCGATAATGCCTATGGAAATAGTCAGGATGGTATAGCGAATCTTCGCCAGACTTCTCAGATCGTCTTCTTGTGACATAATACTATGGGATAATATAGGGTTATCGATTGATCTTGCGTTTTCTCTTCTTTCGAGTAGAACGTCTGATGTTATGTTGCAGCTCGTACTCCTCCTGCTGATTCTCGTACTCATTCTCTGAGGACGAGAGCATATTGGCGAGAGAGTCAATGGGTGACAGGTCGTGGAGATCCTGCCACTCGTCTTTCCATGTAAATGGTGTGTTGGTGTCGACGGGCTCCTTCTGTCCGAATGCAGATCGATACTGCTCGTCCGTCAGAATGAAAGGATTCCCTGAGAGCTCTCCGTGGAAGTAGCTATTAAATATATTAGCAGAGAATTGTTTCCCCAGCTGAGAGCCATTAAGGGCCACTAATTTGTCCTTGAAAAGGAACGTGACCCCATAGATACGGCCCGAGTCATTGACCCGAGGGATGAAAAGAATGCCCTTTCGATCCATCCGTTGAGAGAAAACCCTCAAGTCCGGATTTCCTCTCATAGCGTCTTGGATGGCCTCTTTGAGGACAGGAAGATAGGGTTGCGCCAGCTTGGCGCACTTCTTCATCACATATTGAACCGCATGGATTCCGGTACCTCTACCTAGATCCTTGGAGGGGATAGGTGTGCCGATCTTATTGCCATCCTCATCTGTCGGCACGTAGACGATTCCATCGTAGGTCTTCCCATTATGCTCCGTCTTTGTCACCTCCGCTGCAACGTTGAATAGCCCAAGCAGTACGTTCAGCTCTCCTATTGTCTGGAAGGTGCCGTACTTGAGGACATACCTGACGACGGCGGCGACTTGAGCTTTCACGTCGGAGTTCTGATAGCTCACCTTTTCAGGTTTTCGGAGAGTCTGCTGTCTCTCCGCTCTCTTCCTTTTAGGTGTTTCAAGTAGGTGATACTTCTTCTCAAGCTGCTCTACTATTTTTTGAGAGCGATACCGTTCGTTGGAGTCATTGATTTTATTTCCCAGAGCGTCTACTCTTGTCGAGACGATGTGGATGTGTGTTCGTTCAATGTCGTGGTGGAGAAAGACGATGTATGGCTGCTCTCTATAGCCCATCGCCTGCATATAATCCTCGGTCATTTTTCTAAAGGTCTCATCGTCTATCTTCTCCGAGGGATCCGGGTTGAGAGAGATGTGGAAAGAAAGATTGCGTGTCCGTATGCCTGTAGGGATCCGACCCATCATTTCTTTGAAGACATCCTCCTCGGTGAGAGGCAGGCTTGATGGAAGATTCTTCGCCATGAGAATCTCCGCTTGTCCTTTCTCCACCTTCTTAAAATTATAGTGGAGCGACTTCCGTATGTTTGGCGAAGCTTTGGTGATGTCTGCTATCATGACGATTTGGAAGCATTGGTTTCGGAGACGACGAGATCCCTAAGCTCGTCCTCGAGGGCGATGACCTTCTCAAGTAGTAGCTGTAATTGTTCGGTGCGTGAGCTAAGATTCTTCAGAAGTGCCATACTCACTTTGAGACCATGATGGGTATTAATGGCGTGTACCGTCTGGTTATAGTTAACCCCGATCTTGTTTACCTGGTAAATGAGAGAAGTGAGCTGGTTGCAAAACTTCTGTAGGGAGACGTTGACGGTGGCGGTCTTGAAATTCTGATCTAACAGCCTTGCACGGATGAAAGCGGTCGGGTGTCTCATCCCTGACTTCTGATAAAGATATTCGATCTTGGCACGTTCGTCTCCGTTTGGAACCCGAAATGAGACCTTCTTCCATTTCTCTGATCCTATGTTCTTCTTTTTGGGTGTCATTGCACGGTAATCATCTAATGTTATTTCTTTGCGACTTTGGAGCAAAACCACTCTCGTTACACGAGGTTTCGGCAAGGTTTTTTGTCGGACAAACGGCACGTTTGTCGGACAAAAACACACCTTGCCGGGACAAAAAATAAACAAGGTGGATTCATCCAAGTCACGCTACAAAGGTGGCTCATTTGTAGGGATTTATGGGAGCAAATCGACTGCTCTATATTAGACGATTGTGCCCTGTATTACACTTCGTGTTGAGTCAAACCCATAAATCCATATCCTGTATGACTTAGGTATTATAGGAAATAGGTATGTAGGGATTATGGGTAAAGAAAAACAATGGTGCTTGGGACTAAGAAATTATTGTCGCAAGAGCTAAAGGTCTTGTGGAGTGATGCGCTTCGGTCTATAAGGATTTAAAGACCATTGCCGTGATGGTTTTGTGTATCTCGGGACCGAGGGACTTAGGGTTCCGTGGTCTTGAGTTGTTAAGATAGAGGGAAAATGCGTTGGATTTGGCTCGTATATTAGCGTTGTTAGTCGTTTTTTCATAGAAAACCTTTTCCTCTGGCGGTTTATTTCTGTATTCCAGTCTACATTACCCCACAAATTCAATGATTGCTGACAACTCGGATTAGGGTCCTCTGATTAGTAGTGTTCGAGGGACCTGTGTCCCTCGGGTAATGTGGTCAGTAGTTCTTAGTGTTTTTGAGATGCAGGGTGTTCGGTCATCGTGACCGAGGTACAAAAGGATCCGAGGTTGGAAAAACCAGTGTATACAATCCGCTGGTATCTATTGCTCTCAGTCAGTGTGGTTCTGAGGTCTCGCATTTCTAATGTTGCACAACATAGAGGACCAAGTGTTTTTGGTCTCTTATAGATTAGGGACAGCGGGATAAATGATAGAGGGATATAGGTACTGCTAACCTTTGGTTTTAAATCCACAAGACAGATAATGCCCAAGGCGGAAGGGGGCTAAAGACAGGAGACTGGGAGAGCCTGCTGCTTGTTGTACTTCTGCTCTTATGTACGTATGACAGAGACTACATACTACCCATTGGCCAATGGTAATTGGGAACCATAGGTGGTGTGGTGTGACGTACAGAGTTCCATTGGGCATATAGTATAATAGGCTTTATGGAAAGTAAGATTACGGGACATTAGTAGAGACGTATTCGGGTAAGTCAAACCTCAGTTTGCCAAGACATCTGAGACAGGGAGATTTATTGCTTTGGTTTCTGACGTTTCGTGGTATGGTAGACTTATGGTGCGGTCAACTTGTGGGCATTAGTGCCTACGACACAAGGGGTATACGGGTTGCCGGGATTAACCGCAGGCAATCTTAATGTTTATGTGGTCTTGTGTTTCTTTCGCTTTAAGGACTTGTGGACAAAGGATCAAGGTACTTCCCCGCAAAAAGGCCTGCGATCCCTATGGTTAATTGTCACTTGCACATTGCAGTTTCAAGGTTGGTGGGTCAAAGGTCACTGCCCTATTTTAGACGATTGTGCTCTATCGTATACGATGTGCGACAGACCCAAGGTTACGGCTGTCATCATCTCTATTTTTGTGATGTCAAGTAGATATAACAGACATCAATAATAGCTCCGATAGATTATGGCGATTAAGATTGGCTTTAGTTCCATGAAGGGAGGTGTCGGAAAGAGCACCCTCTCTTTAGTTACAGCTTCAATACTGCACTATGATTATGGTTGTCCAGTGACCATAATTGATTGTGATGACCCACAATATTCAATTGTGGAGATGCGCAAGCGTGAGGCGAGTCTTCTTTCCAGGGAAGGACCTGCTCAAAGGCGTGTTCAAGCATTTTATGAGTCCTTTGACGGAGGTCAGTTGAAAGTCCGCGCCTATACTCCTGACAGTAGCTCCTCTGCTTTTGAGGACATACTGAATAACGAAGTGGATCAGGACGGTTATGTCATCGTGGACTTTCCGGGGAGATGGACAGAGGGTGCTATGGCATCCTTAGCATTAAAGATGGACTACATCATCTCCCCCATAGAGCCTACCGTCCACTCACTGCAGACAAGTGTGGGATTCGCCAATAGCCTTCAGCGGCTGGTCACTATGGAGGAGCTCAAGGGACGTTATAGTCTCAAGGAAGTTTTTCTCGTTTGGAATAAAGTAAAGAAACAGATCCCGGCACATATGCGCATTATGACCGGGTTTGAGTCTACCGTCTTGCCTACACTCAAGGCAAAATTATTTGACAGTGTTTTATACGACTCGGTGCGCTTCGGGAAGGAATTCGGTAAGTCGCCAGATGAGGAGTTTCTTCTCTCTACGCTTTTGCCACCTGTAAATTTCGTGAGAGACCGGACTGGGATCGATGAATTTATATCCGAATTAATATCAAAGTGTACGAAGTAATATGGAGAATCTACTAAAAGAAGGAGACAATAACTTTGACATAGATATGGATGTTCTACTCAAGAAGTCTATGGATTCTTCTGTTGAAGATGACAAATCTCCTAAGAAAGAGGATAAGACCAAAAAGACTACTAGTAAAGAGCCCTCAAAGAAAAATCAGGATGATGCTACAGAAGGAAGCATTGAAGAGGATAGAGAAGAGTCTAAGTCAGAAGATGCGGATTCTCCCTTGAAAGCAGATCAGGATTCGGCTACGCATTCCAAGCAGAATGAGAGACAACCATCTGATGAGTCTTTGCCAGCTGATGTGGTTTCTGGTAGTGAGACTGATCCTCAAGATTTTGTTCACCACCAAGAAATCGGAACTAAAGATAGTTCAAAAATTGAAAGTCCGGGAGACAGGTATGATGCGCGTTACCTTTCCGACTGTCGCATTGACGAAGATGGTGCAAGGGTTCGGATAAACAATGACCTGCTTCAGAAGGCCAAGATTATTCTGTGGTACAATCCCAATGTTTCTGTTAGCTCATACGTTAATAACATCCTTAGGGCCCATTTCCGAGAGAATCAATCCATTTTGGAGCAACGGATGAAAGAGGTCTCTGCTTCAATTATAGATGAATCAATATGAATGAGATTTTAGGACTTTTCATAGCCGTCCTCTTTGTCACGATATGTCTTGCCGTTTTATATGTCAACCAGAAAAGACTGAGGCTAGAAATTAAAAGAGTTGATTGGTCTGGTTACGAGCTTCAAGAAAAGCTTGATGCTATCAAATCAGAGGTTGAATGCCTATCTCGCATTCAGAGTTACAGGGATTTATACGACTCTATGCCTTCAGATGTCAGCAACCCTGAAGAGGAGATGGAGCTACCGGACGATGTCTTTCCCATTGCGGACACAGAGAAATCCGAAGAAGAATCCAAACTGTTTGAAGACATGTCGGAGGAGGAGAATGACAACTTTCAAGCATATGCAACTCTTTTTCTAAGGGAGTGCCCTTTAACTCAAAAGTTTAAGGTGGCCCGTATCAATGATGACATCGCAGAAGTGATGAGGATTATGCTATACGATAGTGGTATTTCGACCTCTTCATATGTCAATAATATTCTATCGGAACACTTTAAGGAGTACCATACCATCTTGGAGCGCAAGTCAAGGGAGGTTGCAGCTTCACTTATAGAAGCGTCGTTATGAAAGAGACTATTGAAGCAGGGATACTGATCATCCTCGTACTGATTGCGCTCCTATTGTTAATGGAGATCATCAGGCGATATGTAAAGGTATTGGTCAACTCCTCTGATGGGTCGTCTGGCCAGACTCTCCAGTCGCCTACTGAACCACGTTCCGGAGCTGGTCGGGTAAGGGTTGGAGAAGCGAAGTCACCCTTTATTGCTCAAAGCTATCGTGATATGATCTCCCTCCCCATACCGGAGGACGACACGAATGAAGAAGAGGAAACGAGGCTGGATGTAGCGAAGCGAAATGAGCGATCCTTAGCTCCAGACGAAGACAATCCATTCGTTCAGGATGTCAGGGACTATGCCGCATTTCATCGGAGTATATGCGCAAGGCGCATCGAACCGAGGGATAAACGACTTGTTATGACTGGGATCGACAAGGTTGCTGGGACTGAGTTTGAGACATACTACAAGGAAGAATTGGATCACCTGCGTGAGCTGATTTTTGGATTGGACTCGAATGAGGCAGACCTGCCAAGCGATGAAACAGAACCCAGTGAAGGCGGTTTTCAGGTAGATATGCCGGACATAATATAACTCACAGAGAAATGATGATATGAAAAAGATTGAGAAAGTAAGGAATGTGCTTTTGGCACTGCTCCTGACATCCACGTCTTCTTTTGCACAGAATGCGCAAGGTGGATTAGGTGGTATAGAGGCCGCAGACAAAGCTCTTAGGACCTATTTCAAACCTCTCAGCACATTGATTTTGGTGATCGGAGCCATTGTCGGGCTGATCGGTGCAGTGAAGGTATATGGTAAGTTTTCGCAAGGAGACCCCGATGCCACCAAGTCTCTGGCTGCATGGGCAGGGGCTTGTCTCTTCCTTATCCTTGCAGGTTCAGTCCTATCCGGATTTTTTGGTGTGTACTGATGACGTATCAAGTGAACAAAGGGGTTGGCGGTCAGTTTGAGTTCTTAGGACTGCGAGGTAATTACCTATGGATTATGGCGGCGGGAATCGTTGCCAGCTTCCTGCTGGTAGTAATCCTTGGTCTCTGCGGTATGACGACATACGTTGGGGCAGTCGTTGGACTAACTCAGTTCACGCTCTTTGCCTATTTGATATTCCGTCTTAATCACCGTTACGGACCCTATGGTCTTATGAAGCTTATTGCCCGGCACTACCATCCGGATTATCTGTCAAGTCGCCGAAGGGTCAAGAAACTACTGAGATGATCAATAGGAGCAAGATACACGAGTTAGACGCTCACTTTCCTCTGCTTGCGGTGGAGAACGGCTGTATCCTCAGCAAGGATGCGGACGTGACCGTCGCCTACGAGGTGACGCTTCCTGAGATTTTCACAGTCTCAGGAACGGAGTATGAGGAGATGAATTCGCTTTGGCATAAGGCGATCAAGACGTTGCCCAAGTTCACCATTGTCCACAAGCAGGACTGGTTTGTACGTGAGAGCTATAAGCCGGACTTCACTAAGGCCGATGAAGAGGATGAGAGTGTTGCTTTTCTCAGTCGTGCGGGGGACCTGCATTTTGCTGAGCGTCCCTATCTTGACCATAAGTGTTACCTCTATATCACCAAGACGACGAAGAAGCGTATAGCCAATCAATCCACGATGACGACGCTCTGTCGGTCAAAGATCATCCCTCAGGAGATCTCGGATCCGGAGAGTGTAGAGCAATTTCTGGATGCAGTGACGCAATTTGAGCGCATCCTTAATGATGGTGATCTCCTCACCATCCGCAGGCTGAGTGAAGAAGAGATCACCGGAACGGATAAGACGAAGGGACTGCTTGACAGCTACCTCGGGCTGTCGCTTAATTCCGAAGAACCTATGATGCTGGAGGATGTAAAGTTCGGCTCCGGGATCACGAAAGTGGGAGAGAAGTCTCTTTGCTCATTTACAGTCAGCACTGCGGATGACTTACCTGACCAAGTGATGACTGATATGCGTTATGAGCGACTGTCCACCGACAAGAGCTCGTGCAATCTCAGTATGGCTGCGCCCGTAGGACTACTGCTCTACTGCAATCACATCTACAACCAGTACATTGTGGTCGGAGATAGTGATGCCGCACTGGCAGAGCTGGAGAGCCGTGCACGGTGGTTCCACTCGCTCAGTCGTTTTGGTCGTAATGGTGCCAATTACGAGTGGATTGCCTCGTACTTGCAAGAAGCACATACCTATGGTGTAAAGCCTGTCAAGGCGCACTTTAATGTGCTGGCATGGTCGGATGACCCACAGGAGTTACGTAAGATCCGCAATGATGTGGGGGCCGCACTCTCTCAGATCGGCATAACGCCTCGTCATAACACTATTGACACCGCCACTCTTTGGTGGGCAGGGATGCCCGGTAACGAGGCCGATCTGCCCTCAGAGGAGACCTACTATACTTTTATTGCTCCCGCGGTATGTCTCTTCACACAAGAGACCAACTATCGGGACAGCTTGTCCCCATTTGGTATACGGATGACAGACCGCCTTACCGGCAAGCCAATCCATGTAGACATTTCCGACCTTCCTATGAAGGAGGGTATCACGGTCAACCGCAATAAGTTTGTGCTCGGGCCGTCAGGTAGCGGAAAGAGCTTTTTCATGAATCATCTGGTGCGCCAGTACTACGAGCAAGGGACGCACATACTCCTCGTGGACACAGGCAACTCTTATGAGGGTCTGGCTAATCTGATCCGCACGCAGACGAAGGGTAAGGACGGTGTTTATTACACGTATACGGAGGATCACCCGATCACTTTCAATCCGTTTTACACGGATGACTACGTCTTTGACATCGAGAAAAAAGAGAGTCTTCTGACATTGCTCACGACGCTCTGGAAGAGTAGCAGTGAATCAATTAAGAAGACGGAGGCCAGCGAGCTATATTCCGCTCTAACTCTCTACCTTGATAAGATTACGAACGACAGAAATGTTCGTCCGTGTTTCAACACCTTCTATGAGTTCCTCGTAGACGAGTATCGAGAGGATCTGAAGTCACGCCCTATTCCTGTGGACCGATACACGTTTGACATCGACAATCTGTTGGTGGCTCTTGCCCCCTACTATAAGGGAGGTGCGTACGACTATCTTCTCAATAGTGAGGAGAACGTTGACCTCCTGAGCAAGCGATTTATCGTCTTTGAGATTGATGCCATCAAGGATAATAAGACGCTCTTTCCTGTCGTCACAATCATCATTATGGAGGCGTTCATCAACAAGATGCGCCGACTTCAGGGTGTCCGCAAGATGATTGTGATTGAGGAGGCTTGGAAAGCGATTGCCAGTGCCAACATGGCAGACTACATCAAGTACCTCTACAAGACTGTACGAAAGTTCTTTGGTGAAGCCATCGTGGTTACTCAGGAGGTGGATGACATCATCCAGTCGCCTGTCGTCAAGGAAAGTATCATCAACAATTCAGACTGTAAGATCCTATTGGATCAGAGGCAGTACCTCTACAAGTTTGATCGCATACAGGAGTTGTTAGGATTGACAGAAAAGGAGAAGAGTCAGATTCTCTCGATCAATCTTGGCAATCAGATTTACGAGGGGCGTAATCCCTACAAGGAAGTCTTCTTCAGTCTAGGAGGAAGACGCTCTGCTGTCTACGCTACTGAGGTGAGTACTGAAGAATACCTGACGTACACAACTGAGGAGCGAGAAAAGATCAAGGTCAAGGAGCGGGCCGCTCAGCTTGGAGGAGATCTCCGTCTAGCCATCCGCCAATTGGCTATGGAAAATCAAGAAAACCAATAAATCACATTGAACAAAAGATCGTTATGAATGTTAGAAAGATGTTACTGATGGCTACGGCCATCGCAGGCTTGACCTGCATTGGATCGGTACGCTCAGATGCGCAAGTGACTGAGATCATCTCCATCGCTACTAAAGCGATAGGATCTTACTTTGACAAGAAAGGTCCTCAAAGTGTTTATGACACTCAGACCAAGAGAGCTGTCAATGATGTTGGGACTAAGATAGGTACCTACAACAGATCGTTTAACAACTACAAACGGGCATTCGACTCTTACTCCAAAGAAGTTGAGGCCATATATCAGTCAGCAGACAAATTCTCGTCAATGTATGTCTGTGTGGTTAAGGCCAAGGAGTGTGCCGACCTTGCGACACGGATTATGAGTATCAGCTACGAGTCGTCTTCTCGATTCTCATCGTATGATGAGCTGAGCGTTGAGGAGCTGGAAGCGATTATGTCCTATTACCAGGCGATCGGAGAAGTGGCTATAGCCGAGCTTAGAGGCGCAAAGCAGTTGTATAGTATGAATGGGAACCTAACCATGAAAGATCGGTACGATTTGCTGGTGAAGCTACACGACAGCCTATCGACTATCTATTCTTCTTGTCTGAGCTTTAATCGCTCTGTCAATGGTTGTATATCTTACCGTGCAGGTGGTGCTCGAGATGCACGCCTATACGCCTCTATGTATAAGTCATCCCTTAGGAAGTAACCGATTGAAAACCGCCTTTTGTTATGGATTTTGAAGGGATAAGAGAGATCCTTTGGTCGTTTAAGGATCAGTTCTCAAACTACGGTTCTACATTTATCAGTTACGCCATGTTGATCGGTGGTATAGGGGCGTTCCTCTATATTGCTGTCAGGGTATGGGGACACATTGCACGTGCAGAGCAGGTTGATGTATATCCTTTGCTGCGACCATTTGCGATAGGATTGGTCATCATGTTTTTCCCAAGCTTGGTCAGTGGTTTAGATGCCGTATTTAAGCCATTAGCTGATGTCACAGCTGAAATATCTGATGGCAAGGCATCAGAGGTAGAAGCGAAGTATAAGCAGTTTCACGATACGTGGGACAAGATGTGGGGCTATCAGGTATCGGAAAAGACGACTGAGGATGGTGAGCAATCTGAGAAGAATATTTTCAAGATTGGAGTCGAGAAAATGGAGGTTCTATCTCGAATAACAATGTCTCCCGGGCCCTATTTCTCAGCGCTTTTTATGGATTGGATGATCAAGCTGTTTCACTGGATCTATGCAGCTGTCGCATTATTGATAGAGACAGGTGCTGTCTTTTCGCTTTTGATCTTGTCCATATTTGGTCCTATTTCGTTTGGGTTATCCATCTTTGATGGGCTGAGCAATAGTATGATCTCTTGGATTTCGAGGTATATCAATTTGCTCTTGTGGTGTCCTATTGCGAACGTATTGAAGGGCTTACTGTGTAACATAGAGTTGTACGTGTTGAATAATACGCTTGGTGCCTTCGTGGGATATGCGAATCCACAGAGCATATCTGTATGGGATGCCGGGGGGCTTATCATCTTCTACGTGATGGGTATCGCTTGCTTCTCTCTCGTGCCAACTATTGCCGGATGGATAATCTCTGGAGGAGGTAATACCAACGCTATAGGTGGTAAGGCGACAGGGATCTTCGCCGGTATTGCCGGAGCTGCCGGAACAGCATTGGCCTTTGGAGCTGGTGGTTCTGTCAGAACCATTGCCACGATGGCAACCTCTGCTGCATCTTCCAAGACATCTAAAAATAGTACGACCCGACAGGGCTGATCTATATGGAATTTAAGGCGTTAAAAAATATAGAGAGTAGCTATACGTCTGTTCGAAGAATATTTATCTGCTTTTCCGTCTTCTGTTTGATAGTGACTATCGGGGCAATATCTGCTTCCTACGTATTTGCTGAAAAGCAGAGACACAAGATTTATGTTCTTGACCAGGGCAAAAGTCTTATGCTCGCTCTCAGTCAAGACGAAGCTCAAAATCGTCCTGTAGAGCTGAGAGAGCATGTGCGACGCTTTCATAAGCTATTCTTCACCCTTGCTCCGGAGAAGTTGGCCATAGAAGAGAACATCACCAGTGCTCTTAAGCTCAGTGACAAGTCTGTATACAACTATTACAATGATCTAAAAGAGTCTCGGTACTACGATGGTATTATTCGGGCAGATATTACTCAGTCAATAGTGATTGACAGTCTGCGTGTGGACTACAACGTATATCCATATGAAGTGATGACCTACGCCACACAGCGAATAATACGTCGCAGTAACATCACTTACAGAAAGTTGGTGACGACCTGTTCTGTACGCAATAGTGTCCGCAGTGATGCTAATCCGCAGGGATTTCTCATTGAGCGGTTCAAGGTATTAGACAACCAAGATATAAAGACCATCAAGCGATGAAAAAAGAGAAGAAGGAGTATCCGACTTTTAAAGAGTCGGTTGGCAAGGTCTATCATGAGACTGCGATCAAGCTGCATTCTTGGACCGACTCTATGTCCAAGAAAACGAGATTGTTGTTAGGAGTTCTCTTCTGCTTGGTCATTCTAAGCGGGATAATAATTCAGATCATCTTAATGTGTTCATAACATATGGAAAAGAATAATGCTACAGAGCAACCAAAGGAAGCCAAGAAGAAGTACAAGGTAGAGACGAAGAAGCTCCTTGTGTATCTCTCTTTTGTGCTGATCTTCCTGTTAGTAATGTGGTTTATATTGGCTCCTAAGGATAAAGGTTCAGGAGAGTCAGATACACTAAACACTTTAGTGCCAGAGTCTACTAACGTAGAGATAGAGGGTGATAAAGCTGAGTTGTATGCAACGGAAGATCAAGTAAAAGCAACGGAGGAAAAGGACTCTGTGATAGCAGCGCAGGTAGCTAGCACTAGCGTAGCTCCAGTGGGTATGATTGGTGATACTTAGGCTCCTCAGGCGTTTCAGGAAGAAGAGGATAGGTATGGTTTCAATTACAAGCCGGATGAGAGTGCCTACTTGACTTCAGAGCTCTACCAAAAGCAAGATGAGATAGAGACCCTAAAAAGGGAAAACCAAGAACTCAAGGATCTTGCCAATGAGTATATGGGATATGTAGAGAAAATGCAGGCGGAGACTAAAAAGGAACCCACTTCAGAGGAGTTACTTGAGACATACCGCAGACAAAAAGAGATTGACTATGAGCTGGCAGAGAGATATAGTCCAAAGGAAGAGCCTGTGGATCTCTCCAAAACGAATCCGGCCGTGTCTAAGGTTCAGCTTCACCCATCTCGACTTAATGTGGTCTCTTCGCTGGATACACCTATGACAGACAGCTTGATGATTCAACGGTTGTCGCAGGATCGTAATTTTGGATTCTACACGATGAAAAATCAATCGGATGAAGTGTCTGCACCAAGGAATGCTTTACGTGTAGAGGTCGATCGCACAGTGATTTTGAAGCCCGGTGACTATCTCACACTTCGTCTGCAGGAAGAGGTATGGATTGATGGGGCTAAACTGCCGAGAGGCGCACGTCTCGTCGGAGTAGCCCGACTCTCAGGTAATCGTATGAAAGTGATCGTGAATTCTATTGAGTATCAAGATCGAATTTTCAGCACTGAGCTTACCGCATTTGATATCGATGGTCAGGAGGGGTTATATGTACCCTTCTCAGCAGAGACTTCTGCGATACGTGAGGCGGCCGGAGCGGTAGCTCAGTCGCCCATGAGTGGAGGTATCAGCTTCAATAACAGCAGTGCAAAGGAGCAAATCCTGACTGATGTAGCGAGAAGCCTCATCAGAGGCGGAGCAGGATATGTCAATAAGAAAGTGTCTGAAGTCCGCATCACAGTTAAGGCCGGCTACCGGCTTTACCTTGTACCAAGCAAACGATAAACAATAACATATATAGAGAATATACCATGAGAAAAATGACAAAGTTAGCAGGGCTTGTCCTCCTTGCTGGTGGAATGACCCTAAGTGCTATGGCACAAGAAGTGAAAGACGAACCGGCTCAGGTAGCTGTTGTACGTGGAAGCGATACTGGCACGGGAGACCTATATCAGGGCTGGACACGTGCCATTCCTCCTGCAAGGATGGTGGTCCCTTACGGTCTTGAAGTAACGTTTGACAAGACCACTCACGTGATTTTCCCAGCCGCTGTCCGATATGTGGATCTCGGCTCAGACAACATCATTGCTTCGCAGGCCGGCGATGTACTCAATGTCCTTAGAGTCAAAGCGGCTGTAGAGGATTTTACAGGCGAGACTAACCTCAGTGTAATATGCGAGGATGGGAGTTACTATGCCTTTAACGTCAAGTATGCCAAGGAGCCTGAGAAGCTCAGCATAGAAATGAAAGACTTCCTCTATTCTGGGGATAATGGCCGTATGCCATCCAACCTCTCCGATCTTTACTTCAAGGAACTCGGCTCAGAGAGTCCGTTGCTTGTGAAGCTCGTTATGCAGTCTATTGCGGACAACAACCGACGGCTGATTAAGCACATTGGTGCGAAGCAGTTTGATTTGCAATTTTTGTTGAGGGGTATGTACGCTCACAATGGACTGCTCTACATCCACCTACACCTCAAGAACAAGACCGATATGCCTTATTATGTCGATCACGTAGAGTTCCGAATGATTGACAAGAAGCTTGCGAAGCAGACAGCGATGCAGGAACTCACTCTGGCACCGCTTCGAGCATATAACAATGAGACTATGGTCAAACCCCATGGTACGCTTAATAGCGTTTGGTGTTTAGAGCAGTTTAGCCTACCCAATGACAAGCTCCTAGAGGTGACCGTTTATGAGCGCAATGGAGGCAGACATCTCAGTTTTACTGTAGATGCTGACGACCTGCTTCTTACCAGTGATATTGAGCGACTTCGACTGAAGTGGTGATAGATATGAGACGTGAACGAATAATAGTGTTACTGATCTGTGTCCTTCTTGGAGCAATCGGACTGCCGGCATTTGCTCAGCGACTGTTGCCCAATCAGAATGGACTTGAGGTGATGGGAGGCATCGTCTTCCAACCCCGTGTCAGTAACCCTATCAACTCAGGAGATTTCTCTGTCGAGGCAGGCTATAACCACTATTTCAGAGTGGGCAATTACCTGTCAGTGACGGCAGACTATGAGCAGAGACACTACACCTATAAGGAGTGGCGGATTCCTATTCAGGATGCCCTCTTACAGGTGAGCTATAATCATCCACTGGTTATGAATAGGGGACGTGACTTCCTCCTCTATGCCGGCATAGCTGTAGTCGGGGGATATGAGCTTGTCAATAATGGCGAGACCATTATGCCTAATGGAGCAACACTTCAAAACCAGTCACGCTGGATTTATGGTGTTTCCCCTATGGTCTCATTTGAGACCTACCTCTGTGACCGACTCGTCTTTGTACTGCGTGGAGAGGGACGTTTTCTATTCAACCAACAGACCTATCTGATCCGCCCGACGGTACAGGCAGGTCTAAGGATCATCATCTAAGTTACGCACTATGATACAAGATAATATCAAAGATCAGCCATTGGGATTAAGTTTAGTATGCTCCACGGTGATCGCCTTGATTGTACTGATGCTTAGTACAAGCTCCTGCGATAAGGGAGTGATTGTTGAGGAGGACTATCCTTTTACGGTAGAGGTAATGCCCTACTATGATGAGGTTGAGTCAGGTCAAGTTGTGGAGGTGCGGTGTCGTATAGATGCCGAGATGCATAATAGCGATCTGCACTATTCATTGCGTTACTTTCCAAAGAGAGGAAAGGGACCTTTCACGATCACAAGTCCCTTGGGTGACGGGTTGTTGCCTAATGACCGGTATGTATTGCCCCTTGACGAGGATGGGTCTTTTAGACTCTACTACCGTCCGGAAAGCGTGGGGTCACACACTCTCCTTTTGACTGTGGAGAGCAGTATGGGACGTAAGTATCCGATGGAGCTGAAGTTCAACGTAAATAAGACGAAATAATGAGACGACTAACAACATTACTGATCGCCTTGCTGACTATTATGGTCTTCACTACGAAGAGGAGTGAGGCGCAGTTCTACTCAGCAAGTACAAGTCTTCCTGTGTTGGCCACAGGAAGTATCAATGCTGAGCTGAGTATGACGCTCAATCGCAATTGGAGCCTGCACCTTGAGGGCAGCGTGAACCCATGGAAGATTGAGCAGTTCCGTATACAGCATCTTGCTGTACGACCGGCCATCCGATGGTGGACGAGCGAGAGTTATAGAGGCTGGTATATGGGAGCACACTTCTGCGGTGCCTATGCCCACATCGGTATCCCCAAGTGGATGGACAAGAAGTATGAGGGGGTGGCCATGGGAGGCGGTTTTGATCTTGGTTATGCGTGGCCCATAGACACACGGTGGAATATTGAGCTCGGACTTGGTGCAGGTGCCTACTATTTGGATCTGTGGTCAGGCAAATGCCACACCTGCTCCTACAGGACAGAGGAGCTGAATAAGTGGATCTTCATCCCGGACAAGCTAAGCCTGTCCGTCGTATACCTCTTTTAATGAGCAAGAGACCTGAAATGAAGAAACAGAATAATACAACAACTACACTAGCTCTCTGTTGCGCTGTCGTTCTTGCCGTCACCGCCTGCGGTACGATGACGAGAAAGTTGGAGAAGCAGGATCCCGAGACCAATCGTCTAGGACTTTCCTTTGCGCACGAGGATAAAACCTCCGATTACATCGACTCTGTTTACACAGTAGTTATGCCGGCTGACCTAGATAGTATTCCCGATTCAGATGGGAACTATCACAAAATTGCTCGTGCGACCACCGATGAGTCTGGTGTCTCTATGCCGACGTGGGAGTTGCAAGGAGTTGTTGTCGAGCAACGACTAAAGAATATTGCAGAGCGCAACGGAGTGGTCAATCTTGACTTCATCGTCACAGTGCCTAAGACATTGATTAATGATCGATGGCAGCTTCGTGTCTATCCGAGAGCCTTTAAGGACAATTCTGATCGGATCGACTTGCAACCACTTATTCTCAGTGGAGCAGACTTCCTCCGTATGCAGGAGAAGGGGTACAATGAGTACAAGGCCTTTGTGGCATCTATTGTTCCTGACAGCCTCTACTGGCAGGAGATGATCAATCACAAGGGAGTGCAGAAAGCCCTCGCAGATCTAGAGGCAGAGTACCACAAAGCGTGGCAGAATGATCTTCTACTCAAGCAGGAGTGGATTGACTGGCGTGACCGGATCAACAAGCGTTATCTGCTCTACAATACTCAGATGAAGCGCAACCGAGCCTCCATCGATTCCGATCGTGATTTGCTTGCCATTCTTCCGGCCTATTGGTTGGAGCGCAAGCTGGATCGTAGGAGTGTTCCGAGGACTTTTGCTGAGTACGCTTTTGGTAATAAAGAGATCGTAAAGAAGCAAATCACACCGGAAGATTCATTGGAGATTGAGAAACGCTACACCGATGTGAAGCGCATTGCTGAGAATGAGCGTAAGAAGCAGGAGAAGCAGGCGATGTATCAGAAACTGGTCAAGTTTCCTCGCATAGCTGCCCGCCTCGACAGCATTGTCCCCTCCGGTAATGACTTTAAGTATTACTACACACAGGAGTTGGATGCTGACTCAAACACGAAGAAGATCAAGTTGGTACTGAATGGTGAAGTCGTGGCCATAGATCAGTCTACTTATGAAGTGCCGAGAAGCGACACTCTTACCTACTATGTCAGTGCGATGGTAGACTTCCTCGATGAGGCACCGAGGTATAAGACTGAAGTGGTACATCGTCGTGTCGATAAGGTGATCACGGCCAACATTGACTTCAAGGTTGGTAGTGCGGTCGTAGACCCCTCCCTCTCCAACAATGCCGCTGAGCTTAATAAGGTACGTGAGACGGTTGATGACATAGAGCGTATCGGTGATCTGGTCCTTGACGGACTGGAGATGACCGGCTATGCCAGCCCCGAGGGCAACGCCTCGTACAATGGCAATCTAGCCAATCGACGGACTGAGGCCTTACGACAATACATCACCTCAAATCGACTCTTTGGTGGTCGTAAGCCGTCCATCAAGACAATGAATGGAGGTGAGAACTGGGATGGTCTGCTTGCTTGGGCAAGTGACAGCATTAACGGGCTGTCCGCCTTTGATGTTGCTGATCTGGAGAGTATCATCAAGTCCACGGAGGACTACGATGCTCGGGAGATTAAGTTGCGCTCAACGAAGCCTGCGCTCTACCAAAAGCTTAGAGAGGAGGCCTATCCGAGTTTGCGTGTGACAGAGTTTAAGTTCATCACTCACCGTGCTCAGATGGTGCAGGACACGGTCCACACCACTGTCATTGACGACCGGTACAACCGTGGTCGTGAGTTATTGAGAGAGCGAGAGTATAAGCAGGCTCTCAACATTCTCTCTGACTATCCTAAGGACTACAATTATGCGATCTGCCTTATGAGCTTAGGGTATGACCAACGAGCTTTCGAGATCCTCAATACCTATGGAGATAGGAGTTCTGCTGATGTGCAATATCTACTTGCTATTCTTTATGTTCGTCTCGGACGTGTTCAGGAGGCTGTTCAGTGCTTGGTTCGCTCCGCACAGATCGACCACCGCAAGGTCTTCCGAGCGACGATGGATCCTGAGCTTAGTAAGCTGATCAATAACTACGATCTCTTTCATGACGATCTAAATTTTTAGAAGTATGACACATAAAACTATCTTATCGACACTCTGTCTTGTCTCTCTGTTATCCCTTGGGGGCTGTAGCAAGGAGAAATTGCAGATATTCCCTGATCGAGATTGTCTTTATACCGGGACACTTACGGTACATCGACAGGCGAGATCCGATTGGCAACTGGTGAGTTACCAGCTTACAGATGACGAAGCCGTGATTGAATCGTCACAGCTCAAGCCTGTGTCTTGGCGATCAGATGAAGAGAGCAAAGTGGTTCCTATAGGTGTGCACCGTGCGCTCTATATGTCTGAGGTCCTATCTCGCTCTTTGACTACGACAGGAGAGGTCTCATTAGGGTCAGGAGACGGCAGTAATTTCAAGACCATCTCCCCGGTACCTCTTCTACTTGGTCAGGCCGAGGGTAGAGTGAAGTATGACGAGGAGACTGTGGTCGATGTTATCCCGAAGGACATTTCCAAGGGGGTAAAGGTTATTCTTACGAATAGCAGCTCCGAAAAGGTCTCAGACATTGATATAACGATCTCTAAGGGGTACTTAGGGTATGACTGTCTGAGCAACAAAGCAACTCTTCCAGGTGTCTTCAAGCTTCCCGGGGAGCGTTTTGATCTGCCCTCAGCCGGCTTGGTAAGTCGTGTGGGGTACCTGTTCGATGTAACACAACCGATGACGCTTCATCTTTCTTTTAAAGACAGTTTTGGAGCTGAGTATTTTATTGAGTTTGAGGATGCCTTTAAGCAAGACAAGACCAACGAGCGACTCTATGTTGCAGAGCTTGATCTGAGCGAAGCAGGATTAGAGAAAGCCGGTGTCAAGAAGACCGTCAAGGCCATACGTATCGATGGACGTGATGTCACTTTTCCGTCTGTTGGTGGTAAGATGACGATGGATGTCAAGGCTTACCGTGTTACCACAGTCTTTAGTGGAGGCAAGGAGGTTTCTCGGGACGAGGAGGAGATCCCCTACACCTATACTGTGGATGGTGACGATGCCCTCCGGATCTCCTATGATGCGCCCTATACCTTTACCATTGTCGCAGATGCGAATCAGACAGGTGAGACCCGCACGAAGTACATTCGTGTACTTGCGGATGGTGTAACCCGTCTCTTCACAATAAAGCAGCCAACAATGGGACCTGGAGATGGTGTCACAGTAGATGGTGAGGTACAATGAGACCCTATATTATCGGCATTTCAATCGGAATGACGCTCCTTGGTATTGTAACCTCATGCAGGGGCAAAGGGAATGAACCCGTGCCTCCTGCGCCACCTGCCGAGCATAGAATGTTGGTACAGGGAGACAGCATTGTCCCTTGGATCACATCCAATGGAAGCACGGAGGTGGCATATAAGAAATAGACTATTAATAATCAGATTGATAACAGGTATGAATAAAATGGTGAAACACTTTCTGTGGACTTTCCCTGCTCTTCTCCTCTGCTTCCTCGTCAGCTCTTGCAAGACTAACGAGGAGTTAGAACCCGAGGGCAAGTATAAGGTCGATGCTGAGGTTGTTGTTGTCCGAAAGGACGGTACGATCGTAAGCACGACAAAGCTTCGTGGAAATACCTCTCAATTGCGTGCAACTCCCCCTACGCTTGTGGAGACCTCAAAAGGTAAGATCACAGGCCTCGGCTATTTTGATGCTAACACTGTGACCTCAATTGCGGTGACGGCAAAGAAGGGCTACGCCTATAAGGGTATGTACTTCCGCTATAATAGTGGATACAATGCAACCTCTTATCCGACCAGTTCACGGTCTGCACTCAAGTCATCGACTAAGAGTGTCACGGTAACAGGCAATCTGACTGTCATCGCACTTTTTGAAGTAGATGACAGCACGGAAATTATAATTGAGTAACAACACAACTAAACACTAATCCATAAATTTTATTGCAATGAAAAAGATTCAGAAGATGCTTTGTGCGGCTGTAGCCGCCATCACTGCCGGTTTTGGTTTGACCGGATGCCAGCAGGACCGTGACCTAACTCCCGATCAGCCGGCAACTGATCAAGTAACGATCAATGCCCAGCTTCTTGTGGAGCAGGAGGACGGCACTTTCCTTGAGGTAGATCCTTCGCTTTTGCGTGCCGTGGACGATGCCTATGGCACATGGACGGGTCTCGGAACCTACCCTGCAAATACTCAGGTGACTGTTTCCTTTACGAGTAAGAGTCCGTGGTGGCTCTATGCTTTCTACGATAAGTCCAAGGGTGAGGGTACCGGCCTGATCGGTAATCAGACCACCACGACCAAGTCTGTTACCTTTACTGTCACTAAGGACGTTACTTACGTCGCTAAGGTTCGTAAGCTCGGAAATAAGACGAGTACAGCCTCTGCTGACAAGAGCAAGGTGACGATTGACTCCAATGGAGGCTCCGACAATGTGACGATTAAGATTACTGAGACCACGCCTATTATCGGGAAGGACGGCTCTCAAGTTGACAAGATCGTCAAGAATAATGTGGTTCCCGGTACCATTTCCGTGAATGACAAGCCCTCTTGGGTAACCACTGACGTTAGCAAGGGCAGTGTGACCATTAAGGCTCAGCCAAATCTTCAGCCCAATCGCACGACAGATACCAGTCGTGATGGAAAGGTGACGATTATTGCAGACGGCAAGCAGGTTGTTATTGATGTACACCAAGACTCCCGTTTTGAGGTGCCTAATAATGAGGTCCGCTCTGATGAGTGGGCGTTTAAGGATGGCAGTGGCAAGCCCGGTGCTCAGTACTCTTACAACTTCCCTGTCGAGGGCAGTTCGTATGATATTAAGAGCCTGTACGCAAACTTCGGAACCAATCCTATCAATGTAGTTACCGCTGTTTACCTCAATGGTAAGCTGACGGCAAAGAGTAAGTGGATTACCCGCAGTGCTACCTGGACCTATGGCGAACCCTCGCTCAACTGGGTGACTCACACCGACCGGACTTACAAGGCTGGGAAGAACGTGACCGGTAAGAATCGTTCCACCTCTGTTGCCATCGTTAAGCTGACTCTGACAGGCCGCACTGAGGTACTCTGCCAGTCAAAGATCAACTTTACTCAGAATACTGCCGGGTTTATCGTCGGTGGTGAGATCAATTAATTTCTAACCCATCAAACAACCGTTTAGTTGTGGGGCTCCTCGGGTGTGTCTCGGGGGGCCCTTTGTTTAGACCTTAGAGTATGAATAAATTGCATTACTATATTCCTGTGCTGCTTGCACTTTTCTCATCCTGTGCTTTTGAGCGTCCATCTCCGCCTCTGACATCAGAATCCAAAGTTTTACGTCTGTTTACCTCTTCTGAGGATCCCGGTCTGAGAGCTTTCACTGGCAGTGAAGAGATGTATTTGTACGGATCGGAAGGAGATGTTACTTGGAAAGCAAAGGCGACGCTGAATGGTAGGGAGTGGCTTATGGACAAGCCACATAAGGTTGTTGGTAACGGAAAGCTTTTCGGATTGGTCTCACCCGGAAATGGTCCAAAGCTATCTGTCAACGATTATGGAGCCATCCGAGTGGATCTTCCTCCCGTCAATACTGAAGAGAGTAATGGGTACTTGTACACAATTGCAGACTACTCAACTGAGACATCCTCTGTAAGTCTAATCTTCAAAAGACTGTCGATGCGTCTCACTGTGACGTTAGATCTGAGCGATTACCACGGAGCGAAGCATTTAGATCAGGTGACCGTACTCGGGGTTCCACATACCGCTTGGATCAATCCACACACCGGCCTTCTGACCCGGCTTGAAGAGTCGGAGCCATTCACTATCAAGCTTGATAAGTCTATTGAGGGAAGTAAGTATTCCTTATCCTTTGACACATTCCCCGGAGAGAGCAATAATGCCCCGGTCCTTGACGTGTCTATAGACGGGAATACTTACAGAGTTGCTTTGATGAGCTCTGCTGATCGTCCGTGGTACGCTGGGGAGGTGATCCACCACAGAGTCAAGTTGAGCGATTTTGGTGCCAAGGTTGATCTTTCAGGTTTATCGGAGGAAGACCGCACTTCAGACAAGATCGACCTTATGGATGACTTCGATGCCCCCTACTTCACAGCTACTGTTACTGATCAAGTGTGGCGTACGCTTTATCGCAATCACGCTGCACTGATCAATGTCTTTGTGGTTAATCACTCAGGCAAGGACTTTATAGGGGATGTGCGCTGGGTATTGGAGCGTGAGGACGGCACAATCGCACAGCAAGGAATTTACTTCAAGGACTTCTCCATAGGGGAAGAAAAGTATGAGGGGCTACCATTGCCCATCCATCCTACTGTGAAGCCGGGCAGGTACCGCCTGCGACTGCTGATGCGGGAGAGTGGTGAGGAGAAGTGGTTCAGACCATTTGTGGCCTCTGATAGCGACACCGATGAGGATTGGCTGGTCACGGTAACTGATAGGCCTAAGACTCTGCTTACAACGTTTAGGATTGACGGTGAGGATCGTCCGGGGTATGGTACAGTAAATCGCTTGAGTTACGACAAGCCTTACAAGGTGAGCTTATCCTACAATAGTTATCACTCGGAGGTGGAGACTGCCACCATTCGTCTCTACTATGCTCGTGACTTACACTTTATCGGTCACTCGATAGTCCAAGATGACTATGGGACGTGGCACGACTTGTTGTGTAGTCGGGAGGTGACCATAGACCCTTCGGGAGGAACCATAAGTCTTCCCTTCTCGATCACAGAGCGAAGGACAAACCCCAACCGTTTTGGCGGTTATCTCTATGTGACTATCCAGTATGCCGGCGTGGAGGAAGAGTATCCGTTGTTATCCGATCGCAATGCCATCTATCGAATGTGTGGTTCGGTACGGAAGGCTTTTGGCGATGACTTGACGCTCGCCAAACTTCTCTCCGGTGTTACCTGCGTGCCGAGCTTTGTTATTATGATGGAGTAATGCTTGTAGGGAAAGAGTGACCTTTTTTAGACGATTGTGCGTTATTTTCTACGATGTCCGTCAATACTTAGGTATTTAGTCTGAGAGAACGTATCTTCGCAGTGTATCATATAATGATAGGGTCACTTCTCATAATGACCGAGTAACAGTTCAAGACCTTAATAGGCCAAGGAGTCGTCCGCTGAGACAGCGCACGACTCTTTGTTGTTTTAAGAGAGCGCATTTTGCCATCTGTGATTAGCAGTTTTGGGTCAATGCTTTAGATTGTTACCATATCACAGGCACCTCTTCCTTTCTGAGGTGCCGAGTTGTATCTACCCAGTCCACTAAGCGTAGTAGCTCCTCGTTGCTGTCAGGGGAAGAGACCTGCTCCGAGGAAGCAATAACGCTGCTAATGCGCCACCATCCGTTAGGGTTCTGATGTATTGTGGTGTCAGGGCATTTTCCCAAGAGATACCGCACCTTTAGGAAAGAGGTGGAGGGACTTATGTAAGTAGCCTCCCATCTATCCGTTAAGGCATCGTAGGACACTCGGATCACCCCCGTTTTAAGGTCTCTAATTCTGATGGTCTGATCTTTGATCATTTTCCTGTCTGCAACGGCTTTGCGAGCTTTCCCGACCTTTCTGTATAGGTCTTTCACCCACTTATGCTCGCTGTAATAGTCTTCGTTGTCTATCTTACACATAATCTTATCCCATCAAGTGGGGCAAAAGCTCATTCTTAAACTCTTGGTAGGAAGACTGCTTTATAAGCTCATCCACCACCATTATTTGTAGGTTGCTCTCACTCTGTTGAGCAATGTCAATGCCCCGCTCTGCGAGGTCTTGCACAAGTCCGATCAGCTCGGATGCCGGCTGTGTGTCGAGTATGCTCCAGAAAAAGCCCCTCTCAATTGTGCCGTTGACAATGCAATCTCTTTTAATCGCCTTTATCTGCTTCTGCGACAGACACGCTATCTTATTCTTGTCCATAATTCTATCAAATCCAAGTGTTATCAATATCCATTTCGTAATTCTCCTTTTTGTAGTTGTGCGCTGCAAGAGCATCTTCTGCTGTGTCGTACAACTCGCACACAGGTCTAAAACCCTCGAAGAAATAGTTGCGCCCTGTAATCTCCCCCTCGTCATCAATGGTGTAGACGCAGTATATAGTATCGTCCTGCTCAACATCGAACCCATCGCACAGAGGGAAGTATACCCTCTCCAAATAGCAGGAGAGATCCTCCCCATTTTCCCTTGTGCAACACTCGCCCCAAAGGACATCAGAGAGCATATGGTCTACCTCATATCCTATTTCATTGACATTTGCATCGTGTCCGTCAGAGTAGGAAATCAAGAATGGCTCATCGCCTTCTGTTTTGTAGTCCTCTTCAAGGACATACTTGTCTACGACTTCACGCTTTTTCTCTACGTTGGCTTCCTTTGCGAGTTCGTAGCTGTAGTTTTTGTAGCTGATTAGAGTATTCATAATGTATATGGGATTTGTTTGTTATTATATTGTTGTCAGTCTGTAGTGACCTCTGTCCAGCTCCATATCGTACTCCTCGTCACAGAGGAGACCTATGGCGTAATGGTGAGTGTCGTAGTCGGTAAAGTCCATAGCGTAGCGTTTTACTACAGCCACGACCTGATCGTTATTCCGGTCGAAGATAAGCACTTCATCATCTGTTATTGACTTGACCCAATCGTAGGTCTCTTGCCAATTCTCGTAATGACCCTCTTCTTCCTGAAATTGGTGTTTGTCCATTTTTTCGATGACATCAAACCCCATTCTATCTACTTCTGAGACCATATCGTATGGCGTGTAAGGTAAGGCCGGTTTCTTGTCTCTTGACCAAAAGGTCCAGCCATCGCGCTTCTCGAAGCAGTCAAAGACCAGCCCTAACTCTTTACCATATCTCTCTGCGACCATCTCCGCCTGCTCGTAGGATGTAAATCCTATGAGTGCTCTTTTTAGCTCTTGCGGGTAGCCGGTAGCCGCCGTTGTGGTTGCTATCAGCTCAAGGTTGTACTCCTTTGCGATTTCCTGAAGTCTTTTTTTCGTGTCCATAATGTTATGTTAGTTATGAGTTTATGATGATGTTACTTAGCAATAGCCGTATTATCTTCTACCTCGGTGATTTTGAGGTCGAGAGTGTATAGCCAATGCGGTCTCTCTGCCCCATATTTTCTGCCATCAATGTAAGAGTAGCAGGCACTAAGTTCAGCCCTCGCATCGGACCCGTTGCGCTTCCTTGCCTCCCTCCTTAGGTCATAGGCATCTTTGTCGTCCTTTCGGACGTTTTCAGACTCCAGCCTCTCCTCCAGCACAGCCATCTTGAGGATAGCCACAGAGGGATTGGGAGCCTGCACCACATAGTTAGCCCCTCTTGCCGTAACACAGTGGTAAGTTTTCTCACTTGCGGTCTCCAGAGACTGGAGAGGAGCTGCATTCGATTTGAGATCAGATGTGCTACTTACGTCTCCGACGTAAGTGCGGGATGTGGAGGTGCCGTTAGGCACCATATCGGAGAGTGATTGTTGTATTGCTTTCGTAGCCATAATAAGTTCCCGTTAGGGGTTTGAAATTTACACTTGCGTATAACCGTCGCCTGTGTCGTGCTGCATTACGGCGCGTCACCAAAGGCACACCGAGAGATAAAGGCAAGGGTCGTGCAGCGACTTGTCCTGCCCTTGCCGTATCGACGGTGTGCAATACCTTTGTGACGCAATGCAGCTGGCACAGGCGGTAACGGTTAGCAAGTGGGATTGTTCCCCCAACGGAGCCACTTAACTACGAAAGCGCAACTGCTCGGAGAGATGGTGCAGGCACCATAGCCCCGCCACGTGAAGAGGTAAGTAAGATCGTGATGTCATCGAGTCCTGCCCCAGACCTTTTTAGGTGAATTCTATTACCGGTAAAAGTCTGATCTAATACCGATGATAGGGCCCTATCACCGGTATTAGTTTTAGACGAGTTTTAGGGGGCTGTCCCAAAAGACTGCCGTAGGCCTGTAGAACAGGTGGAGATTAAGTAAGCCCCTCTTGTTAGATTAAATCTCCTCTTCACCGAGGAGCGCAGAGTGTCTGAGTGACACGAAGTGGCTATGCTGGCACGTCAAGACGAGAGGAACCTCCCGCTCTTGCAAGCTCTTCGGCGACAGGTTAGAGCGTAGGATGCCTGTGAAGCAAGACATCCGAAGCGTGATCAAGTAAAACGTGATGTAGGTCAGAGATAGTTTGTTTTAGGGGCTGTCGTCTGAGGATTGCCGTAGGCGTGTAGAACGTGTGTAGATTAAGTCAGCCCCTCTTTTGTTAGCTTAGGTCTTTTCAATTCACCGAGGAGCATAGAGTGTCAGTGAGCCACAAAGTGGCTATGCTGGCACGTCAAGGCGAGAGGAACCTCCCGCTCTTGCGAGCTCTTCAGTGACAGGTTAGAGCGTAGGATGACGCAACTGCAAAGTAAGTCTTCCGGAGCGTAATCAAGTAAAACGTTTTGAATGTCAAGTTCTCTCTTGTATAGTATAAGTCTCTTCATCTCACCGAGGAGCGCAGAGTGCCTGAGTGGCACGCAGTGGCTACGATGACGCGCCAAGGCGAGCGGTTGGGACAAACGCCCGCTCTTCAAGCTCGTCGGTGGCAGGTTAGTGCGCAGGATGCCTGTGAAGCAAGACATCCGAAGCGTGATCAAGTAAAGCGTGGTGTAGGTCAAGTGATAGTTTGTTTTAGGGGCTGTCGTCTGAGGATTGCCGTAGGCGTGTAGAACTGGTGTAGATCAAGTCAGCCCCTCTTTTGTTAGCTTAGGTCTTTTCATTTCACCGAGGAGCGAAGAGTGCCAGGGGACCACGAAGTGGCTATGCTGGCACGTCAAGGCGAGAGGGATCTCCCGCTCTTGCAAGCTCTTCGGTGACAGGTTTGAGCGTAGGATGACGCAACTGCAAAGTAAGTCTTCCGGAGCGTGATCAAGTTAACGGTGGTGCAGATCAAGTCATTTCTCGTGTCAGTTCAAGTCTCTTCAATTCACTGAGGAGCGCAGAGTGTCTGAGTGCCACGAAGTGACTACGATGACGCGCCAAGGCGAGCGGTTGGGACAAACGCCCGCTCTTCAAGCTCGTCGGTGGCAGGTTAGTGCGCAGGATGCCTGCGAAGCAAGGCATCCGAAGCGTGATTAAGTAAGACGTGGTGCAGGTCAAGTGATGGTTTGGTTTAGTGGCTGTCGTCTGAGGATTGCCGTAGGCCTGTAGAGCGGATGTAGATTAGGTCAGCCCCTACCTTGTTAGCTCAGGTCTTTTCAATTCACCGAGGAGCGTAGAGTATCAGGGAGCCACGAAGTAGCTACACTGGTACGTCAAGGCGAGAGGGACCTCCCGCTCTTGCAAGCTCTTAGGTGACACGTTAGAGCGTAGGATGACGCAACTGCAAAGTAAGTCTTCTGAAGCGTATAAGATGGGTCAGTACAGTGCTATATATTAGAAGCGTTTGCTCTATTGTGATAAAGTATGCGTCAGATTTTTGGGGTGCGTTTTGACAGTACTTACTTTTGTCTCATCAGTTCAGTATAACTAACTATTAAAGGCAAAAGAATTATGGCTGAGAAAAATGTAGACGATATGCCCTCTGGGCAGATCGATGAGAAGATCCTTGTACTGGAGGAGATGCCGGTCAAGGGACAGTCCGTAGGACGCACAAGCGTCCTCACAGATAGCGTACGGGAACTCATCAAAAGTGGAAGCAAAAAGAAAGGAGAGACCTATAATGTGGAGCTATCCGAGGATGGCACTCTGCCGACCAAGTCCAAGAAGGGGAATGCAAAACTTCTGGATGTGAGACAGAATGACAACCCGCTAACTGCTTTTATGAGAAACCTCACTGCACACCTTGATGCGATGGACACCGAGGGCGACCTTAAGAGCATTTATGTTGTTTCCGCTAATAAGTTGGATCAATTTTTTGAACGACTGCACAATCGATTTATCCCTCAGAATAATTTGGCTCTTGCCAACAATGAGTTCTCCGTTAAAAAGCTAAAAAAAGAGGAGCAGCTCATTAATGATGGAAAGATGATTGATCCGGCTAAAGTGGACTGGAAGAAGCTTGAAAGCGAGTTTGGCGTTAAGGCAGATCTGCTCACTAAGAGTGGTGATATGGACAAGCTCCTTCACTTTCAGCAGTCAGATGCGGTTAAGGTAACTCTTCCTCCAAAGCCGGGTTATGACGAAGGCTTTGACACAAAGGCCCGTTTTTCCCTAACCAAAGAGGGGAACATCCGCTACACGCTCTTTGCACCGAAGGTAGATCTTGATCAACCGTTTATGGGACATTCTTGGAGCGAGCAGGACAAGCAGAGTCTGATGCATGATGGTAATTTGGGACGGCCTATTGACCTTCAGAAAAGCAATGGTGAGATCAATAGCTACTATGTAAGCATTGATCCTCAGACCAACCGTCTCTCACTTATGAGAGCGGACCAGTTTAAGGTCCCGGAAAAGTTGGGTGTCGTGGATCTTACCCCCGACCAACAGAAAGACCTTAAGGATGGTAAGATGGTTCGCATCGAAGGTATGCGACGAGTCAATGCAAATGGAGTTGTTGTGGGCAATCCCTACAACACACATATTCAAGTCAATGCTGACAAGCGTGGTATTGAGTTTATTTTCGATCCAAAGAAAGACTTTATGCAGAGATATGAGGAAGACCGCAAGTATCTCAAGGAAGAGTGGGATACCCAGCATAAGTTTGCTGGGATACCACGGTACAAGTATGGTAAAGAGCTGACAGAGGATCAGCGTTTTGCCCTTGGATATGGTAAGACTCTCTACTTAGAGGGGCTTAAGAAAAAAGACGGGACCACTTTCTCTACTTATCTTCAGGTAAATGATAAGGGGGTATTGAGAAGTTACTCCAGCAATCCATCTCTTATTGACGACAAGGTCAACAAGTTCGCAAACAAGAATGAGAAGAAGGAGGAGAAGTCCAAAAAGGAAACCTTGACTACTACTGTCAAGAAAGAGGTCAAGACTAAGAAGTCTAGAGGACCGAAGCTGTGAAGTAGATTTTTGTTGATGATTTGCGTGAATTAGGGAGAGGGGACATGAGATATGTCCCCTCTCCCTTTGTCTTATAGCAATAGAGGTACTGACTATTTCTTTGGCCAAGGCTCCCCTAAATGTTAAAGTCTGGATTTTAGTTGATTCCGTTTGTTTGGTTATGATCTTTTATGTATCTTTGGTTATCCAAAAGGGACAGTGGTCCGATGACGCATAGATAGAAAAGTGTTTGCACTTCTTTTGCACCCGTTTTTTAACCTCCACATTTCCAGCCCCCTACAAGGCCTCCATAAAAGTACGCAATTTGAGACTGTTGCACGAAGGCGATCTGCTGCGTTGCTTTCGGAATTCGGTCTCGGTCACGTACGTGAGTACGCTCCTTTCGACCTCATCCTCAGAGCCTTGCGTCTCATCCTTCGTGCAAAGTCTCAGCACATTTGAAACAAATGTGCGGGAATGCACTTCGTGCAACATTCTCATTTTAATGCTTAGGTATGTGGACAAAAAAGCCCAGCCCGGCAGCATCGGAGTAAACCGGCTGCCGGGCTGGGCTTAGTGGTGGGGCGAAGACTATAACTCCCCTTGTCTCGTGGAGATGTCTTGCTTGAAGTCCTTGATGGCGATGTAGATCTCACCCAACTTCTTATTCTGGAAATAGGGTTTGAGAGATAGGTAGAGCCGTAAGCGACACTTCTTCAGCTCAACATCGAGATTGAGCACCTTCTCAAGCGTCTTCCCATACTTGTAGTCGCTCAGGTCCCCATTCTCAAGCAGGTCAAGGAGCTCAGCTCGCTCCTTCCAGAGGATCATCTTCTTGCGATCATAGCGTGCCAGCTCAGTGTCCAGAGCCTTAGCCTCGTCGGCTGTAAGCTTACAGGTCCGGGTCACATAGGCAACGCACTCCTTCCGTATCTGGTCTGCCTTAGGAGTCTGTGTCGTGGGTCCGGCAGATATCGGCTGTGGCATCGGCTGCACCATACCGCTGCCGTGAGCCTTCCCGAGCGACAGGGGGAGGAGGACAATGAGGAGTGTCAGGGTGAGTATCAGTCTATTCATAGAGATGGTGTGTATGAGCTGTGAGATCAGAGACCGCTATAGGTGACGTGTAGGTAATAGTCGTCCGCCAAGTCCTCCGAGAGGTAGTCCTCGTAATCTTGGTCACTGTACTGCTCGTAGCGCTCCAGGTCGTTACTACGTCCCGAGAGTGTTGTCTCCTCGTCTTGGATCTTTATGATGCCGGTGGTGTAGATCAGCGGGATGGCGAGTAGCACTGCCGCCACCGAGGCGACAGCTATGTAGAGGCGCTTACGGGATCTGCGTCTCTCGCTCCGGTCGCAGTGACTCAGTCGCTCCTCCACCTGCTCTATCGTCTCGATCCGTTGCTTTACACGATCCGCCAGCCCCTCAAAATACCCATCAGGGACGGAGAAGTGCCTTGCGGGATCAAGTGGCTTGATGATATTACGGCTCCTCAGGGGAGTTTTCTTTATGCTCATACTTATGTGAAAGACGATTCTAATGGTATCTCCTCGTACCTCAGTACAATTATAGGATCCTCAGTGGGGGCAAAAGTTTAATCCTCATCCTCTACCACACCGAGGTACTTATACAGCTTCTGAGTGGCATGGTGGTAATTCGCCTTGAGCGCCCCGACGCTGGTGCCGGTGATCTCAGAAATCTCGGCATAGGGTAGCTCCTCAAAGTACCGCAACTCAAAGGTTGTCCTCTGCTTCTCCGGGAGCCTGTCTATCGCCTCCATCAACTGGATCTCCGCCTCGTCGCCATCGAAGTAAGGGTCGCTGGTCAGCGTCTCTGCAAGACTGTAGGTGTCGGTCTCTATGGGCAACTGACGCTCTGGGCGGTTTCGCCTCAGGAGCGAGCGTGCTTCATTGAGTGCGATGGTGTACATCCAGGTGGAGAGCTTGGACTTGCCCTCGAAGTGACCAAGGTTTTTCCATACCTTGATCAGCGTATTCTGCAGGGCGTCATTGGTGTCATCGTGGGTGATGAGCACACGACGGATCACGGCGTAAAGCATCGGTGAGTAGCGGTCAACGATGAGACGGAAGGCCTCCTCTTGGCTCTCCGGCTGTCGTGCGAGCTCTACCAGCTCCTCCTCGGATATGTCAGGACTGATCTTCAAGGGAGAGTGGGACTCACTTGGCTTGAGCAGCTTTAGCCTCCTTATTCAGCTCCGGGTACTTGATCCGAGAGTGATTCATCGTCCGGAGCTTATCGAGGAATACCTGCTTGATCATCTCGATGTCCTTAAGTGTCAGCGGGGTATTTCGCAGGTAACCACCGCTGACTATGCCATCGACGATCTTGTCGATGTGATTGGTGAGGATCTCCTCATTCATCTCCTTGAGACTGCGGGACGAGGCCTCCACCTGATCTGCCAGCATCATCACGCCCTGCTCTCGGGTCCAGGGGTTGGGTCCCGGGTAGCGGAACATACTCTCGTCCACCACCTCACCCGGGTGCTCATTGCAGTACTGGATGTAGAAGTACTTCGTCATCCCGAGGCCGTGGTGAGTGCGGATAAAGTCGATGATCTGCTCGGGGAGCTTCGCATTGCGAGCCATCTCCACGCCGTCCGTGACGTGGCTGATGATGATCTTGGCACTCTCCTCGGGGCGGAGCTTGAAGTGTGGATTATTCTCCCCGCCCTGGTTCTCCGTGAAGTAGATCGGGTTTTTCATCTTCCCGATGTCGTGGTAGAGCGCACCGGTGCGGGTCAGTTGCACGTTGCCACCGATCTTGGAGATCGCAGCGGTGCTGAGGATAGAGACATTGAGCACGTGTTGGAATGTCCCCGGTGCCACCTCGCTCTCCCTCTTGAGGAGCGGCTTGTTGATGTCGCCCAGCTCCACGAGGCTGATCGGTGTGATGTAGCCAAAGACCTTCTCCACTATATAGAGGAGTGGGTAAGAGAACATTAGGAAGATGAAGCCGATCGCAAAGTACCACACAAGGTTGATGTCAAAGCCGGTCAGCGTCCCCTCCATAGCGAGCGTGTAGGCGGTGTAGACGGTGATCTGGACAAATGGCACCCACACCGCGGAGTAGATCAGGTCGCGCCTCTGAGAAATATCAGACAGCGTCGCCAGCACTACCGCCCCGCTGATCACTTGGAGTAGGAGGAAGAGAGCGGCATCAGGCACCACGAGGGTGGTGAGGAGCACGGCCGTGATAAAGGTCACGAGGGCGGTGCGCCCGTCCATCACCACGCGTGTCAGGATCAGCACCATGCAGTAGGGGATCACGTAGACCACCATCGGTGAGATCGGAGCAAGCAGATAGGAGGCAGCAGGAAAGAGAAGCACCTGTAGGAGCAGGAAGAGCCTATTGCGACGCTCACTCATCAAGTCGGGACGGGCTATCCGGAGGTAGAAGTAGAGACCCAGCAGTGTGCCGGCGATCAGAGCCAGCAACCCCAGCCGGACGATCACTATGTCTGACGTGCTGCGGGCATACTCGTTGTAGGCTGACTCATACCCCTTGAGCTTCTGATAGATCTCCGGGGTGACCATCTCGCCAAGACCGACGATCTTCGTCCCCTTGAAGACCACTCCCACCACCTCATTAATCGAGGCGATGCGGGCGTCCGCCATACGGCTCGTCTGGTCGGTGTCGTAGATCACATTGGGCATCAGTAGTGCCGTCAGGTCGGCCTGACGCAGCGTGAGACTGTCCAGTCCCTTAGGGGCCTTGGCTATGATCGAGTCGTACGCCGCCGCCGTCGTGATCAGGTCGGAGAGCTGGCGCTCCCGAGCCACATTGTCCTTGCCGATCACGAAGACCTTGGCGGAGTCTGTGAGCTGCTCCACCTCTGCCGGATCAACCATGCCAAGGTCGTAGAAGTGCTCCAGCTCCCTCAGCAGATAGGCGACGTAGCTGCTATGCTCCATGATCACCCGGGGCAGCTTGGCATCGTGATAGGCCTCGAGCAGCTGATCCTTCTGCTGCCTGTACACCTCTCTATTATAGGAGAAGTAGAGATCCTTGTGTGCCTCTATGTACGCCTGCTCCTGCTGTACCGCCTCCGGGCTCTTCCGCACCTCGAAGTCGTACGGCGCGATCAGCACGTCTTGGTAGCGCCAGGGCTGATTGACCGCATACTTGTACTTGAAGTGTGACTGCCCGCCCGGGTAGCACAGTGCCAAGATCGCCGCCGTAGCAAGGATGGCGACGAACGTCCAGAGGGCGGTGGTGCGATGTACCTTCTTCATATCATCTGATAGACTGGCGTGTGACAAGGAGAGGATGACCGACGGCTGATGGGGAGTCTCCCGCATTACCTCGGTCATCCCTCTCTCTCTCCTATGCGTGCATTACATGTGTTCCTTCCCTCGGCGGAAGGGTAGGTCGGGACTTACTTCTCGAGACCCCTATTGCGCCGGGCGGCGAGGAGGGTATTGTGAAGCAGTGCGATGATCGTCATCGGACCCACACCTCCCGGCACGGGAGTAATGTAGGAGCACTTCGGTGCGACGTTGTCGAAGTCCACGTCACCGCAGAGACGGAAGCCCTTCGCTCTCGAGGCATCCGGTACACGGGTAGTACCTACATCGATCACGACAGCACCCTCCTTGACCATATCGGCCTTGACGAAGTGGGGCTGTCCCAGTGCGGCGATGATCACGTCAGCGTGACGGGTGTAGAAGGCGATGTCCTTCGTGTGGCTGTGGCAGACCGTGACGGTCGCATTGCCGGGATTGTCCTTATGGAGCAGCAGCTGTGCCACCGGCTTACCGACGATGTCGCTCCGGCCCAGCACCACTACGTGCTTGCCGTCGGTGCTGATGTTGTACCGCCTCAGTAACTCGCAGATACCGAAGGGGGTGGCGGAGACAAAGCCCGGCAGTCCGATGGAGAGCTTGCCGACGTTGGTCGGGTGAAATCCGTCCACATCCTTCCTCGGGTCAATTGCCTCGATCACCTTCTGCGCATCGATATGCTTGGGCAGAGGCAGCTGGACGATGAAGCCATCGAGGTCATCATCCGCATTGAGCTTGGCGACCTCCTTGAGCAGCTCCTCCTCCGTGATGTCTGCCTCGAAGCGCAGGGTCTCGCTGCGGATCCCGCATGTCTCGCAGGTGAGCATCTTATTGTGTACGTAGGTCTCGCTGCCACCATCGTGACCGACGAGTACGGCGATCAGTCGGGGGGACTTGTGTCCCTGGGCGACCATCTTCTCCACCTCCGCCTTGATCTCTTCTCTCATCTGCCGATTGATCTCCTTGCCATCGAGCAGTGTGTAGGGTGTTTCCATAATGTTGTGTGACTATTTTGGTAAAAAGTGATTATCTCATCTGCCGCCTCTCATCTGCTGTCGCATCTGAGCCATAGAGGGAGCGCCCTTGCCATTGAGACCGAGGCTGCTCATCTTCTTCATCATCTTCTTGGCAGCGTTGAATTGCTTGATCAGCCGATTCACCTCCTGGATATCCTTCCCGCTACCGGCAGCGATGCGCTTACGCCGCTCAGCGTTGATGATGTCAGGATTGGCGCGCTCCTCGGGCGTCATCGAGCGGATGATTGCCTCGATGCCACTGAAAGCGCTGTCGTCTACGTCTAAGTCCTTGATCGCACTGCCGACACCCGGGATCATGGCTAAGAGATCCTTGAGGTTGCCCATCTTCTTGATCTGCTGGATCTGATCAAGGAAGTCGTCGAAGTCAAACTTATTCTTCCTGATCTTGCTCTCCAGCTGGGCAGCCTTCTTCTCATCGTACTGCTGCTCCATCCGCTCCACGAGAGAGACGACGTCGCCCATCCCGAGGATGCGGTCCGCCATACGGGTGGGGTAAAAGACGTCGATCGCCTCCATCTTCTCTCCCGTACCGATGAAGAGGATAGGCTTGTCGACCACAGTCCGGATCGAGAGAGCAGCACCGCCTCGGGTATCACCGTCCAGCTTCGTCAGGACTACGCCGTCGAAGTCGAGCCGATCATTGAATTCCTTGGCCGTATTCACCGCATCCTGTCCCGTCATTGAGTCGACGACGAAGAGGATCTGTGTCGGTCTGACAGCCGCCTTGATATTGGCGATCTCGGTCATCAGCACGTCATCCACGGCGAGGCGGCCGGCGGTATCGATGATGATCGTGTCGCGACCATTCATCTTCGCAAAGGCGAGCGCCCGCTCAGCGATCGCCACCGGATCCTGATTGCCCTCCTCGCTGTAGACCGGTATGCCGATCTGAGCAGCGATCACCTTGAGCTGCTCGATGGCGGCAGGGCGATAGACATCCCCGGCCACAAGGAGAGGCTTCAGCCCCTTCTTCTTGTGCAGCATATTGGCGAGCTTGCCGGCAAATGTGGTCTTACCCGAGCCCTGCAGACCCGACATCAGGATGATATTGGGATCCGCATCGGTCCTCAGCTCCACCTCGGTGCCGCCCATGCAGCGCGTCAGCTCATCGTGGACGATCTGGACCAGCTTCTGTCCCGGCTTGATGGAGGAGACCACCTTTTCGCCCACCGCCTTGTCGAGGACGCTCTTCGTAAAGTCGGAGGCAACGGTGTAATTGACGTCCGCCTCCAGCAAGGCCTTACGTATGTCCTTGACGGTGTCAGCGACATTAAGTTCGGTGATGGATCCCTCACCCTTAAGGTTCTTAAAGGACTCAAGAAGTCGGTCCGATAGACTTTCAAACATATGTTGTTGCTACTACAAGTACAAGCTATTATCGATTGCGAGCCATCGGCCCGCCCATAACCCTGCAAATCTACTAAAAAAGGATCATCCTTATGTGACTGAGGTCACCCCTGTCACAGGAAAGCTTCCTCACACCTCTTGGCTATTTCTTTTACCGCTATTAGTTATGACCCTGAAGCCGTGAGAAAAAACTGCACCTGGAATAATTGGGTTGGAGAGGGACGGTGGCAAGGGCTCGGGGCCTACCGCTTGAGGGTAAGAGTAAGAAGCACCTCCCGACCGCGGAGGGTGGTACGCCGGCTGCTGCTATTGATACCGTCGGTCCGGCGGTAGTACTCTGAGCGGACGTTGGTTAGGTTGGTGAGGTCGATCTGGAGACGGAGCTTGTCCCTCGTGTAGTAGATCTTGCCGTCGAGGAAGACTTGGTTGATCGGGTCATATAGGGGCGAACTGCTGTAGCGGTGCTGGAGGTCGGCGGATACTCCCCAGTGTGCGCCGAGGAGTAGGGTACCTCGCAGGGTCTGCTCCAGACTCCGGGTGATGAGGTCTGTCGCCCTATCCCCGATGTGGACTCGGGATCGGTCGCTCTCAATGCCATACTCGAGGGTCATCAGCGTGCTTCCCATCCAGTTCAGGGATGCCCCATACGAGAGGTTAGACCCACGATAGGGGATCATGAGTCCCTGCTGGTAGGTGTCGCCCTTGGAGCTGTCCCAGCCTACCGTCCCCTTGAGTGTGATCATCGGTCCAGAGAAGTACTTGGAGAGCTCCGCAGAGAGACCGCCGGAGAGGGCGCTGTGGGCGAGTGGGAGGTAGGAGCGGATCCTCTTGCCCTCCCTGACAGAGAGACTATAGATCCTCGGTACGGTCACGTGCCCTCCTCGACCGGTGAGCACATAGGAGAGATCCCACGGCGCTGTCCCCTCCTGTCGGAGCAGTAGGTTGTGCGAGCGTGTCACCCCTTGGTCCGTGATCCCCTCCCGGTAGTCTGTCAGACCGACGCGGATCATGTGCGGGAAGTAGGCTGTCAGCTCAGGTCGGCTGGTGCTGAAGCTGTAGATGAGTAGTGTCCTCCCGCCCATCCAGTCATACCTGATCGAGGAGCTGACGCCGGGGAGGAGGTGTTGCTGTCTCCCTCCGGGGAGATCTTGCAGTCTTGCACTAAGGGCAGGCGTGAGCTTCAGTTCCAGTCCATTACTCTGGTATCGATACTCTACAGAAAGGTCGGAGGTCAGCTCCTTACTGTGGACCTTACGGGGATCCTGCTCTTGCTCCCCGATCCTAAGCCCATAGCTCTCCAGGCCGCCTCTGATCTGTGGGGAGAGCTGATGATGACCTATGGCAAAGGAGCTCTCCAGAGCAAGTGTGGCAGTGAGGTCATCGGACTGCAGCCGATAGGGAGTCTCTCCTGCGAGGGTCATCTCCTGAGGACGGCTGCTGTACCCTATGCCGAGGGCGGCGGTATAGAGATGCCCGCCGAGGAGCTTCTTAGCGGTGAGCGAATTGGAGAGCCGGAGGGAGGGGAGGAGCATATCAATGGTGCGAGGCCGACCATTGACGGCAGCGTTGTCCTCGGTGGTGAGGTGGTGGTAGCGGACGGAGAGGATGTCCTTGAGATAGAGCTCCTCCCCATTCTGCTCATAGGTTAGCTCATTCTCTGTCGCGCTGCGTCTCGAGAGGTAGTCGGTGGTCTCTCGGAGGTCGATCGATCCGAGCGCAGGGTCGTAGTAGTGGCTCTCCCTCTCCTCTCTAAGTCGGTTTCGGTCGTGGAATCCGTTGAGATTGATCCGAAGGGTTTCGCTGTCGGACAGGGCGATGAGATGATTGAGGGAGAGGAAGGCGGTCTGATTGTCGCGCCTTCGATCACGTCCGAAGAAGGTGCTGTAGATCTTTCGCTCCGCAAAGAGGTTCTCCGGTTCTCCGGAGAGTTGGTAGGGGTTGAAGACCACCCCCATACCGATGTTTTGTACTCGGGTCTCGAAGATGATGTCGTCGCCGGTATTGTCTCCCTTGGCGACGAGGATGGTCTGCCGCCGGGGCTGGAAGTTCATGAGCGAACCGCTCACCTTGCCGATCGGCGGCCAGCCGCCGACAGCACCGCTTAGGTCCCTGAGCCACCTCTTCTTGGCAGACTCCTTGAGCTTCACATTGAGTGCGGCGCGATCGGACCGGCTTTGCTCTCTGAGCAGCCGGATCGGCTCATGGCGCTCATAGATCTGTACGGAGGCGACATCCTCGGGGCGGATGTTGCGTGAGGCCAGTGTGTAGCGGCTGCCGAGGAGGTCGAGATTCTCTATGTAGAAGCGATTGATGCTTCGTCCCTTGTAGGAGATCATGCCGTCGGCGGAGACGGTGACATCGGGGAGCCGAACGAGCACATCCTCCAGCTTGGTGTCCATCGCTTGGGCAAAGGCGGAGGTGCGGTAGCTGACCGTGTCTCCGTGCTGCTCGATAGCCCTTGCCCGCACCTGCACCTCTGGGAGCTTGAAGTCCTGCCGGTGGAGCAGGATCTCTTTTCCCTCTCTCGCGAGGAGGGTGTCTAAGCGGACTAACTCCGTCCGGTAGCCGATCAGTGCGGCGCGGATCGTGAGGTCGGACTTAGAGTCGGGGAGAGCGAGACAGAAGGAGCCGTCCTCCCGACTGATCGTCTGACGGATCACCTTGCTCTCACCACGGAGGAGAAGGATCTGAACTGTCGATATCCCCTCCCCTGTCTCTGCGTCCCTGACCACTCCACACCACTCCTCAGCGGTGGCAATGGTCAGGGTGAGGGGAAGGAGAAAAAGGAAAAGGAGATGCCTCCGGATCACTCAGTTCGCTCGATATACTGGTACGACTTGCGGGCGAGTGCCATTCGCCGGAGGTCCTCCGGGGTCTCTTCAGGTTGGCTGGACACGGGGTAGAGTTTCTTGAGCCAGGCTCGGTTGTTGGTGGCGCACTGATGTAGGGCGTTGAGGACCTCCTTCTTGGACTGTTTCTTGGATGGTGAGGACTGAGCCGAGGGTGAGGGTAAGATAGGAAGCTCGTCATCGGGAGTGAGGGCAAAGGAGATGAGCGTGAAGTGGTAGAGACTGTCGGTCGTGACCGCCTCTGTCACCAGACCGGGCAGACCGGTGAGCTTCCACGGTCCCACAGGCAGGGGGACATCCGTCGCATAGGAGACGATCCACTCGCGTCCGTAGAGCTTGCCTCTCGCCTGCTTGGAGGGGATGCCATTGACCTCTTTTACCTCGTCTGACAGCTCCCATGTCACGACGGGAAGAGGCTCCTCGTAGTGGATCTGGGTCATGGGATACTCGTACACTGTCCTTGTGTTGTCTGCGAGGTCGGTGAAGATGCGTGTCCTCTGTCCTCTCTCCATGTCTCGTGTCATGGCGACGATGGTGTAGGGATCCAGTCCGGTCTGGAGGAGGGAGTCCTGTACTAACTTCTTTTGGTAGGTATTCTCGCTGACACAGGAGAAGTAGCCTTTCTCAGAATTAAGACGTATGATATCGTTAGTGACTTTGCCGGTCGTCGCATTCCGCTCGGTGTAGCTGTATAACGCTGTATATCTCTGTTGTCCTGTCGCGAGGAGCGAGGTGGTTAGGAGGAGAATCAGGGAGAGGAGATATCGCATAGTCTTATGATTTACATAGGTACGTAGACGTCGACGAGGTGGGTCTCTGGGGTGAGGGGGTGGAGGTCGGCACGGTGCAGCTCGGCGGGGAGCAGGGTGCCATGCCCCTTGGTGAGGCGGAGCTCACCGCCATCGGTGGTGATCGCCACCTCGCCCTCCTCGCAGAAGAGGTATGTGAAAGAGTCACGCTCAGCCACCGGCAGGGCGAAGTCCTTCGTCAGGCGGAGGACAGAGGTGCAGAAGTAGGGGCTGCGGACGAGAGTGACGAGGGCATCCTTCTTCTCCCGGTCATAGGTCGACTTGCCGTCCCGGTCGACCTCGTAGTTGATCACCTCGACAGCTCGGTCGATGTGCAGCTCACGTGTCCGTCCTTGGGCATCGGTCCGGCCGAAGTCGTAGAGCCGGTAGGTGATATCAGACGCCTCCTGTATCTCAAGGAGCAGGCAGCCGGCACCTATGGTGTGGACCTTACCTGCCGGGAGGTAAAAGACATCTCCCCGCTCAGCGTGGTAGCTGTGGATGTAGTCCATCACAGCATCGCTCTTGACCAGCTCTCGCAGCTGCTCCGGGCTCGTCTCCCTCGACCAGCCGGAGCGGATGGTGGCATCTGGGGTGGGATCAAGGAGATACCACATCTCCGTCTTGCCACGGGAGTGCTCATGCTCACGGGCGTAGTCGTCGTTGGGGTGGACCTGCACGGAGAGGTCCTGCCGGGAGTCGATGACCTTGATGAGGAGGGGGAAAGAGTCCCCAAAGCGCTCCCTGACGTGATGCCCGAGGAGCCTCTCGCCATACTCTTGGGTGAGCGTCGGTAGGTCGACCCCCTTGAGAGGACCGGCGACAACGACCGACTCATCGCCCGGCATCGGTGAGACCTCCCAGCTCTCGCCGATGTCATCGTAGGGAGAGGGCAGTCCTTTGTACTTGAATATTCGGTCACCGCCCCAGATCTTTCGCTTGTAGGGGGCGTCAAAGGTGAGTGGATAGAGTGGTGTGGATGTGGGGTGAGACATGAGCTTTACTTTGATTTCTTAAGTACGAGGGCGGTACGCGGGGGGAGGTAGAGCTTGAGCCAGCCCTTGCCGTCCTCCATGAAGTGGGGGTCGTACTGAGTGAGGTGCGCCACGGAGTGGTCCTGGCGATCGTAGCCGCCAAACCTCGGGTCGTCGCTGTCGAGGACGATCGTGTACTTGCCCGACGGGGCGAGGATGCCGTAGTCGGTGAAGGCACGTGTGGGGCTGAAGTTGTAGACAAAGACGAGATCCCCACGGGAGTAGGCGAGTACCTGATCCTGGTCCTGGTCCCAGAGCTTGATCACCGGTACTCTCTCAAAGTCGGGGACACTCTTGACGAGCTTGAGCATCGCCTCGTCAAAGTCCTCGAGGAGGCTGTACTTGAGGAAGCCATTCGTGGCCAAGCTCCACTGGCGACGGGCATACTTGTAGCTCCAGCCATTGCCCTCGCGGGGGAAGTCGATCCACTCCGGGTGACCAAATTCGTTTCCCATAAAATTGAGATACCCACCATTCATCGTGGTGCAGGTGACGAGGCGGATCATCTTGTGGAGTGCCGTACCGCGGTCCACCGCCTCGGTGTGGTGCGCCCGGTCCATAAAGTCGTACATCTCGGCATCGATGAGGCGGAAGATGATCGTCTTGTCGCCCACCAGCGCTTGGTCGTGAGACTCGGCGTAGGAGATGCTCTTCTCATCGCTTCGGCGGTTGGTGGTCTCCCACCAGATGGAGCCGGGGGTCCACTCCTCATCGCGGCGCTCCTTGATGATCTTGATCCAGTAGTCGGGGATATTCATCTGGAGGCGGTAGTCAAAGCCGTAGCCACCGTCCTTCACCGGCACACCGATGCCCGGCATCCCGCTCACCTCCTCAGCGATGGTGATGGCATCGGGGTAGACCTCGTGGATCAGCTGATTGGCGAGGGTGAGGTACATAATCGCGTCGCCATCCTGCCCGCCATTGTAGTAGTCGGAGTAGGTGCAGAAGGCCTGGCCGAGACCATGATTGAGGTAAAGCATCGAGGTGACGCCGTCGAAGCGGAAGCCATCGAAGAGGAAGCTCTCAAGCCAGTACTTACAATTGGAGAGGAGGAAGTGGAGCACCTCGTTTTTCCCGTAGTCAAAGCACATCGAGTTCCACGCCGGGTGGAGCATCCGCTCGCCACCGTGGAAGTACTGGGTGTAAGTGCCGTCAAAGCGGGCGAGCCCCTCCTCCTCATTCCTCGCTGCATGGGAGTGGACGATATCCATGATGACGAGCAGCCCGAGCCGGTGCGCCTCGTCGATCAGTGCGCGCAGGTCATCCGGTGTACCGAAGCGGGATGAAGGAGCAAAGAAATTGGTCACCTGATACCCAAAGGAGCCGTAGTAAGGGTGCTCCATGATCGCCATGATCTGCAGGGCGTTGTAGCCCTTCTCCTTGATCATTGGCAGCACATTTTCCATAAACTCCCGATAGGTGCCGACCTTCTCCTCCTCCGTTGCCATACCGATGTGGCACTCGTAGATCAGGAGCGGTTCGTGCCCGAGGGTGGGACGTTTGCTCCGGAAGGTAAATGGTCTCTCGGGATCCCATACGACAGCGCTGAAGAGATGCGTCTCCGGATCCTGCACCACATAGTCAGCCCATGCGGGGATGCGTAGACCGCTACCACCCTCCCACTCCACGAGGAGCTTGTAGTGCGTGCCGTGAGCGAGTGTGTCGGCGGGTAGTCTCACCTCCCAAGATCCATTGCCGAGGGAGCTGAGGCGATATGCCTCATCCTTGGCCCAGCCGTTGCAGTCACAGAGGAGGTAGATGGCTGTTGCATTAGGCGCCCACTCTCTCAGGACCCACTCGCCTCCCTCTATGCGGTGAAGCCCGTAGTAGAGGTACCCGTCAGCAAAGTCGGAGAGGCTGCCATTGGTTTCTTTTGTCAGTTCACGGAGTTTCCACTTGGCATACTCATACCGTCCCTGTATAGGGGACTCGTAGGGCTCCAGCCATGGGTCGTTCTCAATTAGTCGTAGCATAATAAGGTGAGGGTAAGAAGGTGAGTGTCAAAAGGGGTCGCGATAGCGCCTCGTCAGGTCATCGTAGTGATCGATCCGCCGATCGCGGAGGAAGGGCCACCAGCGGCGGACCAATTCGCATCGCTTGAGGTCTATGTCGATGATCTCCGTCGCCTCCTCAGTGAGCGGAAGCTCAGTGAGCATCTCGCCCTGAGGTCCGGCAGCGAAGGAGCTGCCCCAGAAGGTAATGCCCGCCTCGGGGTTATCACCGGGCGCCGGCTCCCGCCCGACACGATTGACAGCGATGACGGGGAGACCGTTGGCGACTGCGTGTCCGCGCATCACCAGCTGCCAGGCGGAGCGCTGTCGCTCCTGCTCCTCCCGATCGTCCCGGTCGTCGTAGCCGATAGCTGTGGGGTAGATCAGTAGCTCCGCTCCGGCGAGCGCCATCAGTCGGGCTGCCTCGGGATACCACTGATCCCAGCAAACCAGCAGCCCAAGACGCCCCACGGAGGTCTCTATGGGGTGGAAGCCGAGGTCCCCCGGGGTGAAGTAAAACTTCTCGTAGTATCCCGGGTCGTCCGGGATGTGCATCTTGCGGTATACGCCTGCGATGCTGCCATTGCGCTCCAGCACGACAGCGGTATTGTGATACAGTCCCGGTGCCCGCTTCTCAAAGAGCGAGGTGACGATCACCACTCCGAGCTCTTGTGCCAGTTCACCATAGAAGTCCGTCGCCGGTCCCGGGATCGGCTCAGCGAGGTCAAAGAGGTCGACATCCTCCGTCTGGCAGAAGTAGAGCCCGTCGTGCAGCTCCTGCAGTACGATGAGCTCGGCTCCATCTGCCGCTGCCGATCGGATCTTCTCGCCGAGGCGGAGACGATTGTCCCGGAGGTCACCGTTATTGTGCTGTTGGATAAGGGCGGTACGCATAGTCACTTGTATTCTTCGTCGATAAATCCCTCGGGAAACTGCATCGTGGCGCAGTGGATCGAGCCGTGCTGACGGATCAGCGGGATGGCGTCCACCGGCACGACCTTCCGCTCCGGGAAGAGGTCACGTAGTGTCGATAGAGCCTCATCGTCTGCCTTATCCCGGTAGGTGGGGGTGAGGACGATGCGATTGGTAATGAGGAAGTTGGCATAGCTTGCCGGCATGGCGGACCCATCCGTGTCTCTCTTCATCTCGGGCGTTGGCAGTGCGACCAGGCGATACCTCTCGCCATAGAGCCGGTGAAGCTCCTCATCGAGCTTACGGAGGGTATGGTAGTCCGGGTGCTCCTCATCGGAGCAGGAGGCGTAGACGATGGTCTCGTCGTCGCAGAAGCGGGCGAGCGTATCGATGTGTCCGTCGGTGTCGTCGCCCTCAAGGGGAGAGACATCCAGCATATCCACTCGGTCTGCGTGCAGTCCCTCCCGGATCGGCTCGGTGAGGGTATGTACACCTGCCTCACCCCGACCGAGATTTCGATTGGGGTCCAGCAGGACAGACGAGGTGGAGAGGATCAGTCCCTCTCCGTTGCTCTCCACGGCACCGCCCTCGAGGACATAGTCGTGACGGGTGATCCGCTTGATGTCTTTAGTGAAAATAGGGAGCTTGGATGCTACCTGATTGTCTCTGTCGGCGGCAAACTTAAGTCCCCAGGCGTTGAAGGCATAGTCCACCACTGCCCGCTCGCCTCGGTCGTTGATGACGGAGAGCGGTGCGTAGTCGCGCACCCAGGTGTCATTGAGTGGCATCTCTTGCACGGTCAGTCGGTGGGGGTAATCGCCTCGCAGCGGCACGCTTGTCGTATCCTGAGCGAGCAGGATCACCGGCACGTAGTCCAGCAGCGCACGTACCATCAGCAGATAGCAGCTGCGGATCTCAGCGAGATTGTCAGCCCAGTCCATCGTCTCGTCCGGCCACGCCAGCAAGACCGCATCCTGAGGAGCCCACTCGGGGATAAGTCCCTTCGTCATAGCAGTTGAGTTTCTTGTTTCCCTATGAGACAAAGATAATCTTTTTCGTCAATTTTTTACTTAGCACTTTGCCACGGATTAATGCATAGGACAGCAATGCCTAATCTAATACCGGTAAAAGGATTCTCTAATACCGATATTAGTCGCGTCTAATATCGGTATTAGAATTGCCTCTGAGGGAGTAACCACTTTTGCCGCGAATATCAGCCACTTCTCTACGCCTCACAGAAGTGCTTGTCAGCCGTTGGCCCACTCAGTCTCCCGAGTGGTGTCGTACCCGGCGCTGTGGAAGAGCTCCCTGTCGCGCGATACCACCGATGCGACTGTCGTCAGCAGTCCGCCGGTGATGGCGGAGTTGATCCCCACATAGAGACCCATACGCTCTGTCTCCGGGGAGAGTAGGGCACGCCCCCCGCTGTATCGGAGGAAGGCGGTGGGACAGGCGAGACGGAAGATGCAGATCGTCTCCAGCACCTCCTCCGGCGAGATGAAGCTCCTCTCCCCGAGCGGCGTGCCGGGTATTGGGTGGAGGAAGTTGATCGGGATGCTCCCCACGCCCAGCTCCGCTTGGTGGAGGGCAAAGTCGACCCTATCCTCGCGCGTCTCGCCCATACCGATGATGCCCCCGCTGCAGACCTTCAGCCCGACCCGCTTCGCTGCTGCGATCGTCTCCTCCTTGGCGGATTGCGGATGGGTGGTGCAGACGGTGCCGAAGTAGCCGGGCGAGCTCTCCATATTGCAGTGATAGGTCTCCAGACCCGCCTCCCGGAGTCGACTCAGCTGCTCCTCGGTGCAGAGTCCGAGCGAGGCGCAGAGATGCTTCGCCCCACCTGCTCTCATTGCCCTTAGCTGATCCTCATACCTCAGCATCTCTCCCTCCGTGGGGCGCTTCCCGCTCGATACGATGGAGAATCGTCGCACGCCATGCTCTCTATTCTTTGCCTCAGCAGCGACCACCACCTCGGTAGGCAGCACCCCATAGGGATCGATCTCTGTATGGTGTCGTGCGCTCTGGGCGCACCACTTGCAGTCCTCCGGGCAGCGACCATTCTTATCATTGATGATGGCGCAGGTGTCAAATCCATCCCCGCAGAGTCGGCGGGTGATCCGGTGGCACTCCTCGTAGAGCTCTTCCTGGGGGGTCTCCTCAATGATAGACAGCAGCTCTGCCGCCTCGGTGATTCGATAGCCGCCGATGATCTTGTCCGAAATCTTCATCTCTCTTTCTTTTCTCTTGGTCTTACAAAGGTAGCGAAATGGCTTGGTAAGCCGGTCGGAGCAAGCATCATAAAATACTTGGGCTAATATGAGGAATTATTTAAGTATTTGATTAGATTTGCATACGAAACAGATAGACAAGTAACACGTATCACTTCAATACATTATTTATGGACTTCGTTAGTAACGACAAGTTGGTTATCGTAGGAGCTGCCGGTATGATCGGCTCCAATATGGCGCAGATCGCGTCTGTAATGCGTCTTACCCCAAACCTCTGCCTCTTCGACGTATATGAGCCGGGGCTGGAGGGTGTCTACGAGGAGCTGCGCCACTGTGGCTTCGACGGGATGAACATCCACTACACTACCGACGTGAAGGAGGCCTTCACCGGAGCAAAGTACATCGTCAGCTCGGGTGGCGCTCCTCGCAAGGCAGGCATGACCCGTGAGGATCTGATCAGCGGCAATGGCGAGATCGCTAAGCAGCTGGGTGAGAACATCCGCAAGTACTGCCCCGATCTGGAGCACCTGACTATCATCTTCAACCCCGCTGACATCACCGGTATCATCGCTCTCCTCCACTCCGGTCTGAAGCCCTCTCAGGTGACCACGCTTGCCGGTCTTGACAGCACCCGTCTCCAGAGTGAGCTCGCTAAGCACTTCGGCGTCCTCCAGCACGAGGTGACCGGTGCCCGTACTTACGGCGGTCACGGTGAGCAGATGGCTGTCTTTGGCAGCAGCGTCAAGGTGGACGGCAAGCCTCTCTCCGAGCTTATCGGTACGGACAAGTTGACCGACGAGCAGTGGGCTGAGCTCCGCCAGCGTGTCATCAAGGGCGGTGCCAATATCATCAAGCTCCGTGGTCGCTCTTCCTTCCAGAGCCCTGCACAGCTCTCTATTGAGATGATCGGTGCAGCCATGGGCGGTCCCGCCTTCCGCTGGCCTGTCGGCACCTATGTCTCCAACGATCGCTACGATCACGTCATGATGGCCTGGGAGACTGTCCTCGATCGTAATGGCGCTCACATCAAGCCGATCGAGCATGCCACCGATGAGGAGATGAAGGAGCTTGATGCCTCCTACAAGCACCTCCAGGACCAGATCGACAATATCATCAAGATGGGTCTCATCCCCTCTGTCGATAAGTGGAGCGAGCTTAACCCCAACATCAAGTAATCCACACCTACCATTACTATATGAGCGGGGGCGTGTCACACCGACACGCCCCCGCTCTTATCTCCGCACCTATCAGATCTATTAGAATAAGCTCCTCTTCATCCAGAGCGCCATTACAGGGTCGGTCATGTAGGTCTGCCCTTCAGTCGTCTCTATGAGCTCCTTCTTGATCAGAGCATTCCGAACAGAATTGGCATTGGCAGAGGAGCTGAGCCCATACTTGTCGATCACCTCTTGGGAGGTAAATGAGCCGTGGACCCCGTCTGTAATCGCCCTGAGGAAGCTTAGCTGATAGCCGGTCAAGTCCTCCGTTTGTTTCTCAAAGAGAGGGCTATTCTGACTGATGAGATCACTCTCTGCTTGCTCAAGATCACTTGCTGTGGCTACCGAGTCAGACCTGCTCCAGACCAGCCAAGATAGTTGCTGCACATAGGAGGAGTGGTTGTCCACCCTGAGGGCAATCTCTTCAGCAAGCGCCGGTGAGATAGACTTCCCGGTGGAGGCAAAGCGCTCGCATATATATGTGACCCAGTCCGACGTCCCGATCTTGCTTAGGTAGATCACCTCACCGAACTTGTAGAAGGGGTAACTCCGACTACCGAAGAGCTCACTCATGAGGTGTCTTTTGCTTCCAAATAAGCAGTAAGAGACGTGCCTCTGGTGTTGCCACACGCTCCTCAGTTTCTTCTGGAAAGTGAGTGAGTCAGTAAACTCTCCCAATTGCTGAAATTCATCAATGCAGACAACGATACGGCAGTTATTCTTCTTTGCGATCTTCTCCGGTAGCTCAAGGACATCCTCTATACCCTCTTCCTTGCCTCTTATGTCGAGAGAGAGCGATATCTCCGTCGTGGGGTCAGTGCCGAGAGTAAATTTCGGACTGATGCGGGAAAGAAACTCCTTGGCATTCCTCAGTATCTCCTCCCATCGTGTAGCGGTCTGCTGAAGTACTGCTGTGGCATAGGCGTTGCAAAAGTCACTCTCTGTACGACACGCAAAAATATCGAGGAAGATAACCCTTAGCTCGTCACCGGACACCTCCTTGATCGTCTTTTTGACCAGAGATGTCTTTCCCCATCGCCGAGGGGAGATCAGTATGGTATTTATGCCGTGCTTGAAGTTAGATGCCAGGTGCTGCGTATCCTCTCTTCTATCGGTGAAGTGCTCTCCGGATGTGGCAACACCAAACTTGAATGGCTGTATGTCCATAGTGTAAGGAGCTTAACAATTGTACTATGTACAAAATTACCTATTATTTAATTACTAAGAGCGGTCTACTAAGAAGCGTCTTAGTAAGAAGCGACTTAGTAGACCGCCCTTAGTGGGTGGATCAAGAGGTAGACTTCTGAAGTTTAGCGAATTAGAGGAGACGGTTGCCCCCGGTATAGTGGTCGAGGAAGTGGCGAAGAGGCTTAGGGAAAGCGATCGTACCATGGTCCGAGAGGGGTATCTGCTCAGTCCCATCGGGGTAAGTGGGATCGGTATCGTCCAACGTGCTGCAGACGTGTACTCTCAAGTGGAGGAGCCGGTGGCTTAGTCGGTGGTCCTTGAGTGGCAGGGTCTCTATGATCTCCCAGCCCTCCGGAGGTGTGGGCAGGGCGGTCGGCTCTCTCTCCAAGACCACTCCGGGCAGCTCGTAGAGACCCTTCCAGATCCCACGTCGGCTGTCCCGTCGGCGGATCGCTATCTGTCCCCGGTGGAGGAGTAGGAAGTACTCTATCCACCGCTCCCTCACCATGGTCTTGTGTGCCTTGATGGGAAGGAGGTTGACCAGCTCCGTTCCTCTCGACCGGCAGGCGACTCCGAGGGGGCAGGTGGCGCAGAGGGGGCTCTTCGGTGTGCAGATGGTCGCTCCGAGATCCATCATGGCCTGATTGTACCGTCCGGGCTGCTCTCTCTCGAGAAACAGCCCCGCCATCTCGCGGTAGTACCGCTGACCGGGGGTGGTGTCTATAGGCGTGTCAGTTGCTAAGTAGCGACTCAGGACGCGGTAGACATTGCCGTCCACGACAGCCAGAGGGTAGTCAAAGGCGATGCTCATGATCGCTGCGGTGGTGTAGGGACCTACGCCCTTGAGTGCTGCCACCTCCCGCTCCTCGCTGGGGAAGACGCCACCATACTCCTCCATGATCTGTCGGGCAGCGTGCTGCATATTGTGTGCTCGAGAGTAGTAGCCCAGCCCCTGCCAGAGGAGCATCAGCTCGTCCTCGGGTGCCTCAGCGAGACTCTTCACATCCGGCAGTCGGTCGATAAACCTGAGGTAGTAGTCCCACCCCTGCACCGTCTGCGTCTGCTGGAGGATGATCTCTGACACCCATATCCGGTAGGGATCCCTCGTGCCACGCCACGGGAGCTCCCTGCCGTGCTTGTCGTACCAGCGCAGCAGCCCTATACGGAAGGCACTGAGCTCAGCCGGAGTGATCGACTCCGGGGTGAGCTCAGTGCCTTTGCTTATAGAAAGGTCAGTCACCGCTGATCAGAGACCATAGAGGCTGCTGATCGACTCGTGGGTCTCGACGCGGCGGATAGCCTCGGCAAACATCGGTGCAATGGAGAGTACTTTCACCTTGTCGCACTTCTTAGTGTAGGGGATAGAGTCGGTCACCACCAGCTCCTTGAGCGCGCTCTGCTCCACACGCTCTGTAGCCGGATCACTCATCACGGCGTGTGAGCACATAGCGCGTACCGAGCGAGCTCCGTGGTCCATCATCAGGTTGGCTGCCTTCGTGATGGTGCCGGCGGTATCGACGATATCATCTACGAGGAGTACATCCTTATCCTCCACGTCACCGATGATGCGCATCTCGGCGACGACGTTGGCCTTGAGGCGCAGCTTGTGGCAGATGACCATCGGCACACCGAGGGCGTGAGCATAGGTATTGGCGCGCTTCGTACCGCCGACGTCGGGGGTGGCGATGACGAGGTTTTTGAGATCAATATTCTTCCGGATATAGTCGAGGAAGATATTGGAGGCGTAGAGGTGGTCTACAGGGACGTTGAAGAATCCCTGGATCTGGTCCGCATGGAGATCCATGGTGATCAGGCGCGAGATGCCTGCAGCCTGCAGGAGGTCAGCGACTAACTTGGCACCGATGGAGACGCGCGGCTTATCCTTGCGGTCTTGTCTAGCCCAGCCGAAGTAGGGGATCACGGCGGCGATGTAGTGAGCACTGGCGCGCTTGGCAGCATCGACCATAAGGAGCAGCTCCATCAGGTTGTCGGCCGGGGCAAAGGTCGACTGTACGATGTAGGTGTCCTTGCCACGGATTGACTCCTCAAAGCTTCCGGAGAACTCTCCGTCAGCGAAGCGCTCGTACTTGAATTTTCCGAGGTCGCACTTCAGGCTGGAGCAGATCTGCTCAGCGAGGTTCATGCTCTTCTGTCCGGAGAAGATCCCAAATTCGTTCTTGTCCATTGTACTGTTAGGGGTGGTATTATTTCGATTAGATATTAGCTGTTACTTCTGCTCCCTCTTGAGGATCTGCTCCTGCCACTTCCAGGCACTCCGGAGAGAGTCCTCTATCGTCGACTCCGCCCGCCAGCCGAGGTAGTCATTTGCCTTCTTGGGATCGGCCCATACGGCGACGATGTCTCCCTCGCGACGCGGTCCGATCTTGTAGGGGACCTTGACGCCCGTTGCTCGCTCAAAGGCGGTGATCAGCTCCAGCACGCTCTCCCCCTTACCGGTGCCGATATTGTAGTACTCGTAGCTCTCTCCGTCCTTGTGTAGCATCCTGTCGATCGCAGCGACGTGCGCCTTGGCGAGATCCACGACGTGGATGTAGTCGCGGATGCAGGTGCCGTCGGGGGTGGGGTAGTCGTCCCCGAAGACGGTCAGCTCCTTGCGGATCCCGGCAGCCGCCTGGGTGATGTAGGGGATGAGGTTGGCGGGGACACCCCGAGGCTCCTCACCGATGTGGGCTGAGGGATGGGCACCGATGGGATTGAAGTACCTCAGGCTGATTGCCTTGAAGGGTACACCGGAGTGGATTGTGTCGCGGAGGATCTCCTCATTGATCTGCTTCGTATTGCCATAGGGCGAGGTGGCGGGCATAAAGGGTGCCGACTCGTCTACGGGGAGCTTCTCCGGCTGACCATAGACCGTGCAGGAGGAGGAGAAGACGATCCCCTTCGTCCCGTATTCCGTCATGAGTGTCAGCTGATTGATGAGCGAGACGATGTTGTTGTGGTAATAGAGTAGCGGCTTCTCGACCGACTCACCTACCGCCTTGCTGGCAGCGAAGTGGATCACTCCGACAATATCCGGATTCTCCTCATAGATGCGTCTCATCGCTGCGAGATCGTTGCAGTCGGCCTTGTAAAACCTGGGTCTCCGACCGGTGATCCGCTCGATCCCGTCAAGGACTGACTCGTCAGAGTTGGAGAGGTTGTCGACGATGACCACCTCATACCCAGCCTCCTGAAGCTCTACGGTGGTGTGTGATCCGATGAATCCCGTCCCTCCCGTTACCAGTATTGTCTCTTTACTCATTTGCTTTGTATATCTGCGCTGTTCACCACAAAGGTAGCCATTATTTCGGTAGAAAGGTTCACGTCACCTCGGGAAAATTTCTCAGTGGTGAGAAATTCCAATCTTCCACTAAGTTAAATCTACTTTCAGGTCGCTGTGAAAACTAATCTCCACAAAAAAAATGCCGGAGCTCGCTCTTGATTAGAGAGAAAGCTCCGGCACTTTTTGTGAGGAAGAAGGTCTATGACCTTGTCCTTATACCACTCCGGTGAAGCCCATGAAGGCAAGCGACAGTATGCCGGCGACGAGAAGTGCTGCGGGGATGCCCTGCATCGCCTTGGGGAGTGTGGTCTTGGCCAGCTGCTCGCGGATCGTCGCAAAGAGCGAGATTGCGATCGTGTAGCCGATACCGGTCGAGAAGGCGTACATCATCGCCTGAGAGAGGTTGTAGTCCTTCTGGATCACGAGGATGGCGACACCGAGGATGACACAGTTGGTGGTGATCAGCGGGAGGTAGATCCCGAGCGCCTGGAAGAGTGCCGGGGAGACCTTCTTGAGGACTGACTCGAGCATCTGCACAAGTGCAGCGATGACGAGGATGAAGACGACATTCTGCAGGTAGCCGAGGTTATTCGGGTCGAGGATCCCCTTCTGGAGACCGAAGGTGACCAGCACGGCAAGCACCATCACAAAGGTGACGGCAGCACCCATACCGAGGGCGGTATCGAGCTTCTTCGACACGCCGAGGAAGGGGCAGATACCGAGGAACTGGGCGAAGACAATATTATTGACAAATATTGCGCCGATAAGTATGACTAAATACTCCATATCTTACTCTATATGACTTACTCGATGATATGAGACTTACACACCCTCCTTGGCAGCCATGGGCGTCTCGTGAGGCTGATCCTTGAGGAGCTCACGCTCAGCAGCCTCGCGCTCGCGGCGCTCGGCACTCTTCTTTCGTCTCTCCATGATGACGTTATTGGCAGCGATCATATACCCAAGGACAATAAATCCTCCGGGCGCAAGGACGAAGACGAGTGTGCCGTAGTCGGCGGAGAATATCTCCATGCCAAAGAGCTTGCCTGACCCGAGGATCTCACGGAAGCATCCGAGGAGCGTCAGGACGAAGGTGAAGCCCAGACCGGAGCCGAGCCCGTCAACGAGGGAGTCTGCAACGCCATTCTTGGAGGCGAAGGACTCCGCACGACCGAGGACGATACAATTGACGACGATCAGGGGGAGGAAGATGCCGAGGGCATCGTAGAGGGCTGGGGCATAGGCCTGTACCACCATCTGGACGATCGTGGTGAAGGCTGCGATCACGACGATGAATGCCGGGATACGCACGCCGTCGGGGATGACACTCTTGAGGAGCGAGATGACGACGTTGGAGCAGACGAGCACAAAGGTGGTCGCCAGTCCCATACCCATACCGGTCTCAGCGCTCGAGGAGGTGCCGAGGGTGGCACACATGCCGAGGAGAGAGACGAGGATGGGGTTCTCTGTGATGAATCCGTTGAGGAATACTTTACCTTTATTCATGTCGAAATCAATTTTCAGCGTTCTCGTAAGCAGTGCGTGCCTGAGTGGCGATGGCGGCTGTGCGGCTGATGGCATCAAGGAATGCACGACTCGTCACCGTGGCGCCACTGATGGCATCAATGTCTCCTCCATCCTGAGTGACCTTGAGCGGAGTCTCAAGAGAGCGCCCGCGGATGTCAGACGTGGGGTGACCATTGTCCCTAAACCACTGCGCCACCTGACCCCCGAGCTGCTCGCTCTCCGACTCTTGGAGGACGGCGTAGTCGAGGAGGTGGTTGCCTGCGTCCAGTGCAGCGACGAAGAGCATAGGGCCATTGTACCCACTCTCTGTGGGGGTAGTGATTGCTGCTCCCTGCCATATGCCTCCCCTGGTGGCGGGATAGATGGTGTAGCTGTAGCCGGTGGCATCGGTGATGACACTCTGCTCAGCGACGGGATCATTGTCATGCTCAGGGAGGAGAGACAGGAGCAGGTCGCTGTCTACCTCAGTCGGCTCGGCAGTCTCATCGGCAGTCTCGCCGGAGTGACAGGTCGCTTCATCGATGGACTGTACGCCTCGCATCGCCTTATTCACCGCATCGAGGAAGGCGCGGCTGGTGATGGTGGCAGCGGTGATGGCATCGACGGTGCCATTGTCCTTGGTCACCTTAAGCGGCTCAGTGAGGGACTTGCCACGGACATCGCTGGAGGGGTGATCCTCGCTGTGGAACCAGTGGGTCACATGAGCACCCAGTCCAGGGGTCTCATTTTGCTCCAGGACGGTGTAGTCGATGAGGTTATTGTCGTTGTCGATGCCGACGAGGATGCGGACATCGCCGCTGAATCCATTGTGCGACGTTGACTCAACGGCATAGCCTACGGTCTCGCCACCCTTTGTTGCGGGATAAACAGTGAGGCTGTCGCCATCAACGGCGACCTTAAATTGCTCCTTGTACGGATCATTGTCGTACTCCGGGGCAACAGCCTTGATGCCATCGAGGGTGGTATTGATGATCTGCTGGGCGATCACCTCTGAGGTCTGGCTGTTGATGAAAGCGAGGAGACCTCCTGCCACCGAGCATACGAGCACGAGGCAGATCAGCATATGGGGTAGGGTGGATGATAGCTTCTTCATGATACTCTGTGTGATAAGCGATTCACTTGCGGAATAAGCGAGGCTTGATGTACTGATTGATCATCGGCGTGAAGCCATTCATAAAGAGGATGGCAAAGGACATACCCTCGGGGTAGGAGCCCCAGAAGCGGATCACCATTGTGATCAGTCCGATCATCACTCCGTAGAGGATCTGACCGCCCTTACTCATGGGAGAGGTGACATAGTCGGTCGCCATAAAGATCGCTCCGATGAGCATACCACCGGTCATCAGCTGCAGGGCAGGACTCATGTACATAGTCGGGTCAATAAGCCACATAATGCCGGAGAAAACAAATGCGGTGCAGAGGATCGTGACAGGGATGTGCCAGGTGATCACCTTGCGGAGGAGGAGGTAGACAAAGCCTATCAGAAGGGCGATGGCAGATACCTCACCAAAGGATCCGGAGAGCTGTCCGAGGAACATCTCTGTCGCTGAGGGAAGCATATCGAGGCTGTAGTCGGGCGAGCCGGCGAGTACCCCCTTGGCAATCGCCAGTGGTGTCGCTCCTGTGGTGGCATCGGTGCCGGTGGCCAGGATCTGATGTGCCGGCGGGTAGATGGTCATCTGCTTGGGGAAAGAGACAAGCAGGAAGACACGACCGAGGATGGCGGGGTTGAAGATATTATTCCCCAGACCTCCGAAGGGCATCTTGGCCAGCGCAATGGCTGCGAAGTCACCGATGAGGAGGATCCAGATCGGGAGATTGGCGGGGACATTGAGTGCCAAGAGGAAGCCGGTGATAATCGCGGAGCCATCGGTGATGGTGAGCTCCTTCTTCCCCATCACGAAGCGAGTGATGATCCACTCGAAGAACATCGATGCAACGATCGATGTCACCGTCAGACCGAGAGGTGCCCAGCCGAAGAAGATGACCGAGGCGATCAGCGCCGGGATCAGCGCAATGATCACGTCATACATATTCCGCTCGATAGAGTCGTGTATGTGGACGTGGGGCGACGGGGAGACGAGTAACTTAGCTGTAGTATCAGACATGGGATGCTGTTATCTCAAAATCAAGTGATGACTCTTACTTACGTGCGCGACGGATGGCCATGACGCGCCCCTTGCCCATACGGATATGGTCGAGGAGGGGACGATTGGCTGGGCAGATGAAGCTGCAGCTGCCGCACTCAATGCAGTCGTAGACATGGTTTGCCTCCAGTGCATCCCAGTCCCTGTATACGGTGTCGCGCATAAGGAAGGCGGGATTGAGACCCATAGGGCAGGCTCCAACGCACTTGGCACAACGGATGCAATTGCGCATCGGACGGCGCTTGGTGTCCTCCTCGAGCAGCATCAGCACGCCGCTGGTCCCCTTGGCGACAGGGATCTCGTCGGAGTAGACTGCCTTACCCATCATCGGACCACCGCTCACCAGCTTGGCTGTGGAGCGAGGCATACCACCGGCCGTCTCAATGAGCTCGCTCAGAGGTGTGCCGATGCGGACGAGGAGGTTGCAGGGGTTCTTCACTGCTTTGCCGGTCACGGTGACTACGCGCTCCACGAGAGGCTTATGCTTCTGTACCGCCTCATAGACAGCGAGGGCAGTACCGACGTTCTGTACTATGGCACCCTCGGTGACGGGGAGCTTACCTGAGGCGACGCGACGCTTGAGCACCGTGTCGATCAGCTGCTTCTCACCACCCTGGGGGTACTTCACCTTCATCGGGACGACCTCGATACCGGGCATGGAGGAGGCGAGCTGAGTGAGCTTGTCGATCGCATCGCGCTTATTATTCTCTATCGCCACGTAGCCCTTGGTGACGCCTACGGACTTCATCAGGATCTGCAGCCCGATAAGCACCTCCTCTCCCCGCTCAAGCAGGGTCCGGTGGTCTGCCGTGAGGTAAGGCTCACACTCGGCACCATTGATGATGACGCACTCGGGGGTGGCGTCCTTGGGAGGCATAAGCTTGACGTTGGTGGGGAAGGTGGCGCCACCCATACCTACGATGCCGCACTCAGCGATGCGCTGGATGATCTCCTCGCTCGACAGCTTGATGTCGCGCACGATCTCGGGGGTGCGGTCGATAGTCTCCTCCCATATGTCCTCGCCATCACACTGAATGGTGATGCAGGGCTTCTGGTATCCGGAGGCATCGAGGATGGTCTCGATCTTCTTGACCTTACCGGAGACGGAGGAGTGGATATTGGCGGAGACGAAGCCGTCTGCCTTGGCAATCAGGGTGCCCACCTTGACCTCGTCGCCACGGTTTACGACCGGAGTGGCGGGCTTGCCGATGTGCTGTCCGAGCAGGATGGATACGGTCTTGGGGACAGGCTGTACCTGGATGGGAGAGTCGTGAGAGATCTTATTCTCCTCCGGGTGTACACCGCCCTTCGAAAATGTCTTCAGGAACATATTATGTAGTCTGTACTTACTTCTGAGGTTGTGAGAAAAGGGAGATTAGGCCTCGGCAGGGGTCTCCGCCGGGGTGGTCACCGCCTTCTCCTCGACAGGCTTCTCCACCTTGGGCTTACGCGCGGGGAAGTTGACCTCGTGAATCGCGCCCGTGGGGCATACCTCTACGCACTTGCGACAGAGACGGCACTTGGTATGGTCGATGTAGGAGAGGTTGTCGCTGATCGTGATGGCGTCAAACTTGCACTCCTTGAAGCACTTGCTGCAGCCAATGCAGGCATTGGCGCAGATCTTCTTATTGATCGCTCCCTTATCCTTATTGACGCAGGAGACGAAGATGCGGCGGTTTTTCTTTCCTTTCTTCCGTAGCTCGATGATATTGCGAGGGCAGGCCTTGACGCACTGACCGCAGGAGGTACACTTGTCCTCATCGACCTCGGGGAGACCGGTGGCGGGATTCATGTGGATGGCATCAAAGTCGCAGACGCTCACGCAGTCGCCGCATCCGAGACAGCCATAGGTACAGAGGGTCTCGCCACCATAGAGAGAGTGAGCTACGGCACAGCTCTTGACACCGTCAAAGATATTGACTCTGGGGCGTGCCTCGCAGGTGCCATTGCAACGGACGACAGCGATGAGGGGATCCTGCTCCTCGACCGTGCGACCGAGTATGTCGGCCACGTCCTGCATCACCGCATTTCCCCCTACGGTGCAGAAGAGCCCATCGAGGGTCTCGTGCTCTACGCAGGCCTTGGCAAAGGAGGCGCAGCCGGGATAGCCACAGTTACCGCAATTGGCGCCCGGGAGCGCCCCTTGCACCTCCCCGATGCGAGGATCCTCCTCGACCTTGAAGGAAGTCATTACCCAATAGATCAGCAGGGCGATGATCGCTGCTGCCAGGGCTAGAAATAGAATAGTGAAAATCATGGATGAATATGATTACCGGACAAAACTGTCTCGTGAAGAATAATCTCAGTCGTGCGTCCCTCTCAGTGGTCGGATGCGGAATGTAAAGATGCGCTTGAAGTGATCGCGAAGCACCCACAGGAGTACCGCATAGAGCGACACCGTGGCAAGGATCACCCCGATGAGCGCCATCTCCCCGATGCCGAGGTACTTGGGGAGTAGCACCGCCTCAAGGATAATCAGTACTAGGGGGATGATGTAGGCATAGGTAGATGCCTGGAGGACCTTGGGGTCGTCAGCGATGATCTGCACAGGATCGCCCACCGAGAGCCCCACCGGGATATCTCGCGTGATCGTAACCGTCCGCATACGCATATCCGATGCCGTACAGGCTCCCCGTGCATGGCACGATGAGCACGCTGACATCTGCAACACCTCTACCTCAACCTCTGTGGGGCGGATGGCGGTCACTTTTCCGATCCTACACTCCATATAAAACTGTTGTCTCTTAGTCCTTTGGTGGTCGTTCCTGTCTTCCGCTACACCTCTTCCGTGGAGTACGGAGTAGGCTTAGACTTACTTGTCGGCAAATGTAGCGAAATAATCTTGACTTTTAGGCTTTTTTCTACTTCTTTGTCACCTGTGGTTTACAAAATTCTTGCAAAAGGTCTGTCGGTGGACTCTAAAACGGGTCTCGCGTGATCATAGTCCTGACAATCTGTCGGAGCTTATGGACCTCCTCCATCCGTAGGTCCCAAGGTATAGCTGATATTAGTGTCATCTAATACCGATATTAGACGTCACTAATATCGGTATTAGAGATCACTAATATCGGTATTAGATATACGGCTCTGTTGACTCTTGATTAACTGTCTGATATGGAAGGTCCATAAAGATCCCCGTCTCGCCTGGAAGTTGTCCCTGCTGACCATCCCATCCGATAGACGTGGTCTATCATGCGATCGCTCCAAATAAAAAAAGGTCACCGAGACCGTAGTCCCGATGACCCTTTGAGTTTATGAGGCCCCTCTATGTGGGAGAGGTCTGCGCACGATGGCTTACTTGCTGATGAGAGCGTCGATAGCCTCCTTGAGCTTGTCCTTAGGCTGAGCGCCTACCTTCCGCTCCACCACCTCACCGTCCTTGATGAAGAGGATCGTGGGGATGCTGATCACGCCGTAGCGGGTGGGGATCTCGGTATTGGCGTCTACGTCCATCTTGCCGATGAGGACCTGCTCTGCATCGTACTGCTCAGCAAATTCGTCGATCATCGGAGAGACCATACGGCAGGGACCGCACCACTGTGCCCAGAGGTCTACGACCATTGCCTTGCCTGACTTCAGGTGCTCATCGAAGTTAGCGTCTGTAAATTCAAATGCCATAATCTGATTTATTAGTTATAAATATAATACTACAATACTATCTATCTATTTCCGTGCCATCCTCAGCTGAGCTGATATCGGATCCCCTCAAAGCCCTTGAGGCTGTCAATAAAGTCACTTGTGATGGTGAGTCGCCGGCTGTGGTTGGTCATCTTGAGGGTGATCTTGCTCTGTCGGTCGGTGACGAATATATTGAGTGAGACACTGCCCGGCTTCAGCTCGCCGGCGCCACTCACGAGGGTGTCGTAGAGCTCCTCGGTGATTGCATCCTCAGGGATGGTAATGTCAAGGGTGGAGAAGGCGGTATCTACTACCTGATCCAGCAGCTGGATCGACTGCACTTCGCGGAAGGGACGGCCGCCCTCCCACTTGGGAGGATTGACCTTTACGGTGACAAGGATGTAGAGCCCCTCCTTGCCAAAATTGCGGTAGGTGGTGAATTGGTCCCCAAAGAGGTAGAGCTTCCCCTCGCCATCGTAGTCCTGTATCGTCAGGATCCCATAGGGATTGCCACTCTTGGAGGTCCTCTCGGCATAGTCTGTCACGACGCCTCCGAAGCGTAGGGCGCCCTTGCCGGCGTAGCTGTCGAGTCCGTCGGTCACCTCGCTGCAGGGAATGTTGCAGAGCTCTCTGAGGATCAGGGCATACTTATCGAGGGGAGAGGCCGTGATGTAGATACCGAGTAGCGCTTTCTCCTTATTGAGCTTCTCGATGTCGCTCCACGGCTGTGCTCGGTGATCGGGTGAGGGGCGGGACATTTCTTGGAAATTGGTATCTCCGAAGAGTGAAGCCTGGCTGGACATCCGGGAGGATCGGCTATCCTCGCTGAAGCGAAGCAGCTTGTCGAGGAAAGTCTCTTTCTTGGGCGTATCGTCGGGGTCGAGGAAGTCCTCGCGCGTGAACGTGCCAAAGGAGTCAAAGGCTCCACTCAGCACCAGCGACTCGCAGGTCTTCTTCGTCGCTACGCCGGCAGGTATTCGCTCAAAGAAATCGTAGATGTCGGTGTAGGGACCATTCTCCTTCCTCTCGCTGACGATGTCTTGTGCGGCTGCATTGCTAAAGCCCTTGATGGCGCCGAGACCGAAACGGATGTCTCCACTCTTATTGGCGGCAAAGGTGCACTCCGACTCATTGACATCCGGGCAGAGTACCTTGATCCCCATTTGCTGGCAGGTACCTATGTACTTAGTGATCTTGGCAAGGTCGCTGAGGTTGATGCTGAGCACGCCCGCCATATACTCGCTGGGGTAGTGAGCCTTGAGGTAAGCGGTCTGGTAGGAGATCCAGGCGTAGCAGGCAGCGTGGCTCTTATTGAAGGCGTAGGAGGCAAATTTCTCCCACTCGGACCAGATGTGCTCCAGTGTATCGTCGGGGTAGCCGTTTGCCCGACCGCCCTCGAGATACTTCACCTTGAGGGCTTGCATCATCTTGATCTTCTTTTTCCCCATCGCCTTGCGGAGGTTGTCGGACTGACCGCGGGTAAAGTTGGCGATCTTGCGTGACAGGAGCATCACCTGCTCTTGGTAGACGGTGATCCCGTAGGTCTCTGCCAGGTCCTCCTTCATCACCGGCAGCTCGTAGGTGATCTCCTCCTTGCCGTGCTTGCGTGCGATGAATGAAGGGATGTTGTCCATCGGTCCCGGGCGGTAGAGAGCGACCATGGCAATGAGGTCCTCAAAGACGGAGGGCTGCAGCTCCTTGAGAGAGCGCTGCATCCCGGGGGACTCAAATTGGAAGATCGCCATCGTGTCTCCCTCGCTGAAGAGCTTGTAGGTCAGCTCATCATCAAGGGGGATGCTGTTGATGTCAATGTCGACCTTGTGATTGAGCTTGACGTTGTCTAATGCAGCACGGATGATCGATAGCGTCTTCAGCCCGAGGAAGTCCATCTTGATCAGCCCGGTGGACTCGATGACGCTGCCATCGTACTGAGTGACCAAGATGTCCTTATTGGTCAGGCTGTCGAGGGTGACCCAGGAGGGGACGACGTCCGAGATCGGCACTTTGCTGATGATGATGCCACAGGCATGGACGCCGACGTTGCGCACCGTGCCCTCCAGCTGCTCAGCGTATTTCAGCACCTCTCTCTCTGTTGTGTCGGGGCCATACAGGATGTCATTGAGCTCAGGTACGTTCTCTCTGGACATCTTGATGGAGGGGTCCTTCTTGTCACCGATGCGGTCGGGGATCAGCTTGGCGATGGCATTGGTCTCAGGCAGGGGGAGCTGCAGCACGCGCCCCATATCCTTGATCGAACTCTTGGCTGCCATCGTGCCGTAGGTGACGATGTGTGCTACGTGATCTGCTCCGTACTTCTCGGTCACCCACTCAAGGATCTGCTGTCGCCCCTCGTTATCAAAGTCGACATCAATATCCGGGAGAGAGATGCGGTCAGGATTGAGGAAGCGCTCAAAGAGCAGGTGGTACTTCAGCGGGTCAAGGTCGGTGATCGTGAGCGAGTAGGCGACGATGGAGCCGGCGGCGGAGCCACGTCCCGGCCCGACGATGATGCCGAGCTTTCGCGCATTGATGATGTAGTCCTGCACGATGAGGAAGTAGCCGGGAAATCCCATGGTCTTGATCACGTCCAGCTCGTAGTCCAGCCGCTCCTTTACCTCATCGGAGAGCTCCTCACCATAGCGCTTCTTAGCTCCCTCGTAAGAGAGGTGCCTGAGGTAGTCGTCAGCGTCGACAAAGCCCTCCGGGATCGGGAAGTCCGGCATCAGTGGGTCACTGTCGATGGAGTAGATCTCCACCTTGTCGAGGATCTCAGAGGTATTGCTCAGCGCCTCGGGCACGTCAGAGAAGATCGCACTCATCTCCTCTGTGCTCTTGAGCCACTCCTGCTTGGTATAGGTAAGCCTATTGGGGTCGTTGAAGGTCTTGCCGGTGCTGAGGCAGATCAGTCGCTCATGAGCCTCTCCGTCATCCTCATGTGCGAAGTGGGAGTCATTGGTGGCAATGAGTTTCACACCCTCTTCCCGTGCGAGCTGCATCAGTACCTTGTTGACCTTCTCCTGCTTTACAAAGGTCTCCTGATTGCCTCGTGGCTTAGTGGTCTTGTGTCGCTGTAGCTCTAAGTAGAAGTCCTCACCGAAGAGTCCCTTGAACCACCGGATGGCGCTCCTCGCCCCCTCAATGTCATCGTGGAGAATGTGCTGGGGGATCTCGCCTCCGAGGCAGGCGCTGGAGACGATCAGCCCCTCGTGGTACTTCTCAAGCAACTCCTTGTCTATCCTCGGCTTATAGTAAAAGCCGGTCGAGAAGGCCTCTGATGCCAGCTTGATCAGATTGTGGTACCCCTGCTTATTCTTTGCCAGCACTATGAGGTGGTACCCGCTTCGGTCCTCGACCGAGCTTTTATTCTCTCGGCCATTTCGGGCGCAGTAGCACTCGCAGCCAAAGATCGGCTTGAAGATCGTCTGCTTCTTCTCCTCTATCTCCTGTCGGATCTGCGCCTTCGCTGCCTCGTCGGACTCCTCTGCCAGCCGTGCCGTAAGCTCCTTGATCTCGCCCTTGATCGGCTTATTCTTGCTATTGCAGTAGTCGTGCAGCGTCTTGATGCCGTACATCACGCCGTGATCAGTCAGTGCCATACCACGCTGACCATGTGCGATCGCTGTATCCACCAGCGTCTCCACCGAGGAGGCCCCATCAAGGATGGAGAAGAAGGAGTGGACGTGGAGGTGTACGAAGGATTGCGAGTCTGCCATTATGCTGTCTTATCTTAGGTCTCTGTAGGTGTCAAAAAACTGCTCCTCGGTCATCATCTTTACACCGAGTTGCTCCGCCTTGGCGAGCTTAGCCGGTCCCATATTTTCGCCATGGACGAGGAGTGAGGTCTTACCGGAGATACTGCTGCCGACACGCGCCCCATGGCGGGCGAGCAGCTCCTTGAGCTCATCGCGAGTGATGGTGTGGAAGACTCCGCTGATCACGATGGTCTGACCGGCGAAGGTATCAGAGGTGGGGCCGGTCTGCTCCTCCTCCTTGATCTCGAAGTGGAGGCCTGCAGCCTTTAGATTGGCGACCAACTGCCGGGACCGGGGCTCCTCGGCGTAGTCCCTCACGCTCCGGGCGATCATCGGACCCACCTCCGGGATGCTCTGCAGCTCCTCCTCGGAGGCCTCTAATAGTCTGTCGATCGACCCGGCGTACCGGGCAAGCGTCTCCGCCACCTTGCTCCCCACGAGGGGGATGCCGATGGCAAAGAGTACTCGCTCAAAGGGCTTCTCCTTGCTCTCCTCAATGCTCTTAAGGAGGTTCTCCGCCTTTGTCTCCTTGAAGAGCGGCAGTCGGAGCAGATCTCTCTCTGTGAGCGTGTAGAGCCGGTCCACTGAGCGCAGACCGAGGATCGTGGTGAGGGCGTTGATGCTGCTCGGACCGATGAAGATGTCCATCGCCTTGCGGCTACAGAAGTGCTCTATCCGCCCCTCTACCTGAGCCGGGCAGTCCCACTTATTGGGGCAAAAGAGTCCCGCCTCTCCCTCATGCCGGATGAGAGTGGTGCCACAGGACGGGCAGCTCTCCGGCATAGAGACCGGAGCTCCCACCTGCTCGTCTCTCAGGTCCTTGCGCACAAGGGTGATCTTGGGGATGATCTCACCCCCTTTCTCCACCGACACGAGGTCTCTCTCATGGAGGCCCAGGTTGCGGATGAAGTCCTCATTATTGAGTGTCGCACGGGAGACGGTGGTCCCGGAGAGCTCTACCGGCTCCAGCAGTGCCACCGGGGTGACGATGCCGCTTCGCCCGGTCTGGTAGCGAACTTCCAGGAGCCTCGTAATAGCCTTCTCGGCATCGTACTTATAGGCGATCGCCCACTTAGGACTTTTTGCCGTCATCCCGATCCGCTCATGGAGGGAGTAGTCGTTGACCTTCAGCACCGCCCCGTCAGTCGCCACCTCCAGCTCGTGTCGGTGGAGATCCCAGTAGTC